>BNJV01000212.1_pt1 | contig 276387 bp, 472 predicted proteins | sample 8540591 | NCBI WGS metagenome assembly BNJV01 (sample SAMD00202457, study PRJDB9452) | human saliva metagenome | host: Homo sapiens | reverse complement strand
CAGTCAAGGAGTTCAAATAATTACTGCCGTGGACGACGGCATTGCGATGGGCCATGGCGGATGCTGAGCTACGCTGCCCTCGCGCGACCTGATCGCCGACCGGTGGAGTACATGGTCAATGCGCACCGTGCGGACGCGATGGTGTGCATTTCAACTGCGACAAGATCACCCCGGCATGTTGATGGCCGCACTGCGGCTGAACATTCCGGCGGTGTTCGTGTCGGGCGGGCCGATGGAGGCCGGCAAGACGAAGCTGGCCGACAGGGTGATCAAGCCGACCTGGTGGACGCCATCTACAAGAGTGCGGACCCCACGGGTGAGCGATTCCGACAGCGATACGATCGAGAAGTCGGCCTGTCCGACCTGTGGCTCGTGTTCGGGGATGTTCACGGCCAACTCGATGAACTGCCTGACCGAGGCGCTGGGGCTGAGCTCGGGCAATGGTTCGTGTCTGGCCACGCACGCCGACCGCCGGCAGCTGTTCCTGCGGGCTGGCGACCAGATCGTCGAGCTGTGCCGTCGCTATTATCAGGAGGACGATGCCTCGGTGTTGCCGCGTGCGCGCTGGCCACGCGCGATGCCTCGAGAACGCGTATGAGCCTGGACATCGCCAGGGCGGTTCGACCAACACGGTGCTGCACCTGCTGGCGGCAGCGCGAGCCGAGGTGATTTCACCATGCGACATCGACCGGCTCGCGCGCAGTGCCCTGCCTGTCGAAGGTGGCGCCGAACACCGAGAAATACCACTGGAGGATGTGCATCGTGCCGGCGGCGTGATGGCCATTCTGGGCGAACTGGACCGCCGGCTGTTGCACAACCAGACGCGCACCATTCTGGGCACATCCATGCAGGAACAGCTGGCGAAGTACGACATCATGCAGACGCAGGATGGCGACATCGAGCAGTTCTTCCGCGCCGGGCCGGCCGGCATCCGCACGACGCAGGCGTTTTTCGCAGGATACGCGCTGGAAGATGCTGACCGCGACCGCGAGCATGGCTGCATCCGGGCAAAGACGCATGCCTACAGTCAGGATGGCGGTCTGGCGGTGCTGAAGGGCAATCTGGCCGAGAACGGCTGCATCGTGAAGACGGCCGGGGTGGACGAGAGCATTCTGAAGTTCACCGGCCGGGCGCGGGTGTACGAGAGCCAGGAAGATGCAGTGAGCGGCATTCTGGCTGGCGAGGTGGTGTCGGGCGAGGTGGTGATCATCCGCTACGAGGGGCCGAAGGGCGGGCCGGGCATGCAGGAGATGCTGTATCCGACCAGCTACCTGAAGTCGATGGGGGGCAAGGAATGCGCGCTGTTGACCGATGGCCGCTTCGGGCGGTACGTCGGGGCTGTCGATCGGCCACTGTTCGCCGGAGGCGGCGGCCGGTGGATGATCGGGGCTGGTCGAGAACGCGACACCATCGCCATCGACATTCCGGAACCGCACGATCCATCGGATGTGCCGGCCGACGAGCTGGCCCGCCGGCGTGCGGCTACCGAGGCGCATGGCTGGAAGCCGCGCAAACCGTCAGCGCGAGGTGCCGCTTTGCGCTGAAGGTGTTCAGCACTTTTGCCACGTCGGCCGACAAGGGCCGTGCGGGGACAGGACGATGCTGTGAGGGCCTGGGTGCAGGACGGCATGAGTCCCCGCACGCCCTGATCCGCGTGGGCTGGCCTGCGGCTGGCCTCTGCATCCCCTGGGGCTGGCGGGTGGCGATGACGGCTGCGGCCGGCCTCTGCAGCAGGAGGGTGGTCACGATGCCGTTGATCGTGACCACATTTTTATTGCATCGCAATCATAAGCGATTCCCTGTTCTGTTTGAAGCAGGGGAGCGCGCTTGTGACGTCTGGATGCCGAAAATACAAGCGAACGCAAGTCTTGTTACGTGTGTGTTGCTTCTGTGCCGAAAATGCGGCCCGGCATCCGTCGGCTGGCAGCGCGCGCCGGTCGGTCACGGAGCGGCCGATCCGCCGAGAGGCAGGCTGGACGGCGATCTTCGGGCGATGGGTGGTGGTTGCGGGGCGTGGCGTCCGGGCAACTTTAGGCGCTGCTTCAGACTGTACGGGTAAGGCATTGAAAATCAAATGATTTAGCCGGTAGAATTTTGGTCATTGGTTTCTGGTTGTGGCGGGAAGGATGATGGTGCGAGCAGGTGGTTTTTCCTGGATGTCGACAGCTGGTCACGCGCGCTGCTGCTGGCGGGGAGCGTGCACGCCGAGCTGGCGTTGGCCCAGAAGCCTTCCCAGGGGCAGGCGGCAAGGTGGCTTCTCGCCCGCACCGGCAAGCGCTTCGGTGAAGGCGGCCGGCGTTGTCGGGCAAGTCGTCCCGGGCTGTGGCAGCCTGGTCGGCCGGCAAGGCTTCGTCCACGGCCGGGCGCAGCCATAAAACGGCGGTTTCCGCGGTGGCAGGCAGCAAAAAGGCCGCCAAAACATCGCGCGATGCCGTCAAACAACCAAAAATAGTAACACAAAACCGCTCAAAATGCAGTGCGCACCGGTCTGTCCGGCCGGGTGGCCGTGGCTTCGTCCCGTGCCAGGGCGCGCGGGCTCGTCATCCCGTTCGGGGTGAAGGTTGCTGCAGTGCAGCAGTCGCGGGCAGCCGTGAGGCCCAGGCAGGAGCCGGGTGGCAGATGGCGTGCGTCGTCGCAGGGAAGCGTGACGGTGGCCGATCGGCGCGTCGTCGCGGGCGCGTGTGACGGTGGCCGACCGGCGTGTCCCGTCGCAGGGGCGGGGCGACCGTGGCTGACCGGCGTTCGGCGTCGGGCAGCGAGGCACGGCTGCAGCTGCTGGCCAGCCGGGGGCGTGGCGGCGGTGAGTGCCCGGCCGGTGTCGCTGGCCGATCAGGACCGTTTCGTGCCGCCTCGCCGGATCTGCCGGCGGCGGCACAGTGGTTCGCTGGGCGAGGCGGCCGGGCTGAACCGATTCCCGATCTGCTGGCGCTGCGCTCCAGCGTGGCGCTGGTGGTGGATCCGCGCAACGGCAAGATCCCTGTATGACAAGAATTCGTCGGCGGTGCCGCCCATTGCCTCGCTGACCAAGCTGATGACGGCGATGGTGGTGCTGGATGCCGGCCAGCCGCTGGACGAGAGAGATCCGCATCGAGGTGGAAGACCGCGATACCGAGCGCTACAGCACGTCGCACCTGCCGGTGGGAACCGAACCGACGCGGGCCGAGCTGATGTAGCTGGCGCTGATGTCGTCGGAGAATCGGGCGCGCACGCGCTGGCGCGCAGCTATCCGGGTGGGGTGGAAGCTTCCTGGCGGCCGCCAACGAGAAGGCGCACAGCATCGGCATGCTGGATTCGGTGTTTCTGGACCCGACCGCTGAATGCGTCGAACGTGTCGACGGCCCGCGATCTGGCGCTGTTGGTGGCCAGGGCCGCCCTGCTATCTGGAAATCCGCCGCTTCGGTGGCCAGCCAGCTGCAGGTGAAGACGGCCTACGGTACGCGGGTGTTCCACACGACCAATCCGCTGCTGGGCAAACCAGCAGTGGGGGCCGACGGCAGAAGACCGGCTTCATCAACGAGGCGGGCAACTGCGTGGTGATGCAGGCACGGGTCAATGGCCGGCAGATGATCATCGTGCTGCTGACTCGCAGGGGCGCTATTCACGGGTCAGTGACGCCAACCGCCTGCGCCGCTTCATCGAGGGTTGAGCCGCGGCGGGAGCGATTATCCGGCGCGGATGTCCGGGGATGCACGGTCGGGGCATGGTGTTTGCCTCGTTCCGTGGCTGCCACCGGTTTCGGGCATCCGGGGCCAGTCAGGGCCGGGTGATCCAGCCGGCGCGAAAAAGGGCACGGGATGCCCCTTTTCATGGGTGCGCTGTGGGACGACCGAGGCTGTTTCCCAGCCGCCTGCCTGTCGTACGCACGGCCCGTGCGTCAGCGTGTGATGCCGGCCGGGTCGCGGGCGTCGTAGCCGAGCGAGGCGGAGATTCGCGCGGCGGTGCGGCTGAGCTGTTCGACCCAGCCGTTCTGCAGGAAATCGACCGGGGCCGAGATGGACAGGCCGGCCACCAGTTCGCCGCTGTCGTCGCGGATGCCGGCGGCAATGCAGCGCACGCCGAGTTCGAGTTCCTCGTTGTCGGGCGTAGCCGTTGCTGCGTACCAGGCAGTTCACGCTCGAGGTGGACGGGGTCGGTGATGCTGTTGTGGGTGTGACCGGCCAGACCGGTGCGGGTGATGTAGTTCTGCAGGGCGCGGTGGGTTTCTCCGGCCAGGAACAGTTTGCCGACCGACGAGGTGCAGCGGGGCCCGGCCGCCGACGGCGCGCACGACCCGCATGCCGCTGCGTTCGGACAGCGCGCGCTCGATGTAGACGATTTCGTCACCCCGCCGGATGGACAGGTTGATGGGCTGGCCGGTGAGACGGTGCAGCTCGCGCATGGGGCCCATGGCGGCATCACGGACGTTGAGACGGGTCTTGACCAGGTTGCCCAGTTCGAGCAGCCGCAGGCCCAGCTGGTAGCTGCCGGTGTCGACGCGGTCGACGAAACGGGCGGTGACCAGATCGTTGAGGATGCGGTGCGCGGTGGAGGGGTGCAGACCGGTCCGGCCGGAGAGTTCCTTCAGGCTGATGGCATCGGGCTGCTGGGCCAGGACATCGAGCAGCGACACCATGCGTTCGAGCACCTGGATGGTGGTTTTGGTGTGCCTGGGCGGGCGCGTGGTCCCCGCCGTGCCGGAGGAAGCGGGGGCTGCGGAATCAGAGAGTGTGGTCAGGCATCAGGACGCAGAGAGGCTTTTGGAGGAACCGGACCCTGTCATCAGGGCCCCGGTTCCCAGGTAGATCTCGCAGGAAAGAAGGTGTCAATGACACGCCACTACCCGCGACTGTGTGATTCTAGCGCATCGTTCCATCAGTGGCTATGAATGGCCGCGCCGCGGCATTGACGAGCGAGGGCCTGGCAGATCAGGCCGCTGTAGAGCTGCACGAGATCGGCGTCGGCCTGGATCTCGGCGACGGCATCGGCGCTCGACGCGATGCCGCCCACGCCGATGATGGGGTAACGGGCGGCAGGCCGGCACGCAGGGCACGGATGACGCGGTTGGAGGCTTCGAAGACTGGCGCGTCCGGACAAGCCGCCGGATTCGGTGGTCGGCACAGGCCCCTGTACGGCATCGCGGGACAGGGTGGTGTTGGTGGCGATGACGCCATCGATGTGGTGGCGGGTGAGGGCGTCGATGATGACGGTGATCTGGTCGTCATCGAGATCGGGGGCGACCTTGAGCAGCAGGGCGGTTGCGGCCCAGCTCCGCCAGGCGGCGGCGCTCGGTGTCGAGGGCGCCGAGCAGGCCCATCCAGTTCGTCGCTGCCCTGCAGCTTGCGCAGGCTGGCGGTGTTGGGCGACGAGATGCTGATGGCATACATAGTCGGCCAGCGGCCAGACCCGGGCCAGTCCTTCAGGTAGTCGCCGGTGGCGGATTCGAGCGGGTGGCGGCGTTTTTGCCGATGCTGAGCCCAGCACCGGCGGGGTATTTTCGACGAGGGCGCCCTGTTCGAGGGCCCTGGCGTTTCTGCCAGGTGCTGGAGCGCTGCACGTTGGCGACGAAGTCGGCCAGACCGTCGTTGTTGAAGCCGAAGCGGTTGATGATGGCCTGTGCCTCGGGCAGGCGGAACAGCCGGGGCTTCGGGTTGCCGGGCTGGGCCAGCGGGGTGACGGTGCCCAGTTCGAGAAAGCCGAAGCCCAGTGCGGCCAGGCCGCTCGATGTGGTTGGCGTTCTTGTCGAGCCCCGCGGCCACGCCGACCCGGTTGGGGAAGGTGAGGCCGAGCAGCTGTACCGGGTCTTCGACGCGGTCCGGGCGCAGGCAGGCGGGCGCGGCAGCCAGGACATCCATGATCTGCATGCCGATGTGGTGGGCGCGTTCGGGGTCCTGCGAAAAGAGCAGGGGGCGCAGCAGCTGGTAGCCGAGGGCGCTCAGTTTTTCAGCGGTATCCATTGTCCGTCTATCCGTTGTTCGAGCGGGCGGAAGTTGCTCTGTAGCGCATCGAAGGCGCCTGTTCGATCCAGTGGCCCAGGTAGAGGTAGTCGAGGCCAAGAACCTGGCACATCCGGATCTGCCAGAGAATGCCATAGGTGCCGAGGCCGCCGCCCGGCGCCTCCGGCTCGAAGAAGGTATACACCGCGGAGAGCCCTGTCGTCGAGTACGTCGATGATCGAGACCATCATCAGCTGCCCGTCGGGGGTGCGGAATTCGACCAGGCGGGTATCGACCGACGACTGCAGCAGGAACTCGCGGTACTGGTTTTCGCCATCTTCGCTCATGCCGCCGCCACGGTGGCGGGCCTGCAGGTAGCGAATGTAGAGGGCGTAGTGTTCGTCGCAGAAGGCGAGGGGCAGCTCCCGCCGGTCAGCTGGCTGTGGCGGCGGGCGGTACGGCGCTGGCTGCGGTTAGCGAAAAGCGCGCCACGGGCACGCGCACGGGGATGCAGGCGTTGCAGTTGTCGCAGCGGGCCGGTAGGTGTCCCGGCCGCTGCGGCGAAAGCCGCTGCGCACCATGTGGCCATAGTTGCCGGCGGTGATGGCGATGGCCGGATCGGCCACCTGGGAGCGCGCCAGTGGTCGGGCAGGTAGCTGCAGGGTACGCGGCCGTGACGTAGAGCCGGATGCTGTATTCCTGACGGGGGCTGGCTGCCGCATCGGGTTCATGCCCGGTGGCTGGGGAGGCGGAAACCGGCGTGGCATCGTCTGTCTGGCCGGCGGACGGTCCAGGGCCGGTCTCCTGTCCGTTGCCGGTCTCCTGAAAGGTCTCCCGGCCGGGGGTGAGGCGGGTGTTGCGTGGCGGTAGCCGTGACGCTGCCGGATGAGGGATCGGGCCAGTGAGATTGCGTGCGAGGGTGTGCCAGTCGGGTCCCTGGCTGCCGCAGCAGGGGCTGGATGCGCGAGGAATTCGGCACGGGAAATGTCGCGTCCGCCCAGACTGCCCAGATGCCGGGTGGACTGCTGGCAGTCGACCATCGGGAAGCCGTGCTGCACGAGGAGGTGCATCAGGGTGGCGAAGGCGCACTTGGAGGCGTTGGGCGCCGGGTGAACATCGATCGCCAAAGAACATGCGGCCCAGCGAGACACCGTAGAGGCCGGCGATGAGCTGCGGACGGGGCGTCATCGTCGAAGCGTCGCCGGGGCCGTCCCTGGGTGGGGCGGCTTCCAGACTTCGAGCGAGTGGGCCAGGCCCAGGGCATGCAGGGCCGTGTAGGCTGCGATGATGGCGGGGTGATCCAGGTGCCTTCCTGGCCGGGACGGGGCTCGGCACAGGCCTGCATGACGCGGGTGAAGGCGGTGTCGAGGGTGATGTGCCAGGCGGGTGCGCCGCACGTCCGTGCAGCCGTTGGAGCAGACGGCGCAGGGTGCGGCGGGCGAGAATTGCCGGTGAAGACGACCATCCGCTGGGTCGGGGGACCACCACAGGACCGGCTGGCCGCTGGTGTACCACGGGAAGAGGTCGTGGCTGTAGGCCCTCGACGAGGCGGTGGTGGTCTCGAGGTCGGCCCCCAGGGCGATGAGGCCCGGGTGACCGGGGACATCCTGGTCGGCGGGGCAGCGGGGTGTCGGGGTCTCACCCAGTGGCGGATCATGGGGCGGCAGGTGTGTGGCAGGTCCGGGGACGATGCGTCCAAAAACACGCCCGGTGTTTTCGGAAACGTACGCCAGAAGAAATGTACGCCAAAGTCGCACTTTTGTCGGGCCGTTACTTTTTGTTGCGTGATGCTGGTTATGCACGGAATCCCCTGTACGGGTGGACACGGCGTTCTGGGTCATGGTGCCCTTCTGGCGACCGTGCGGCGTCCCCTGTGCGGGTGGATACGGCCAGGGTGCTGCCGGCGCTGCCCCGCCAGCCAGGGTGGCCAGCCCCGCCTGCGCAGTGCGTCCTGTCAGCACCCGGTCGGGGCCGGCGCGGGATGGATGAAACCGTGATACGCAGTCGTCATCGGCCCGGTGAGGGTAGCCCAGGCCGTGGACGGTGATGATGCGGACTCGCTGTCGCGCAGGCGCGGTTTGAACAGCTGAGGCACACCGGAGGTGAGTGCAGCCGAGGCTCAGCCTGCCGCTGGCGCAGGGGATGACCGTCTGCCGGATGGAGAGGGGCGGTGAGCGCAGCCGCCTGCACGTTGTGTATCTGGCCGCCTGATTTCAGCCCGCCCGGGCGGTTTTTGCCCTGTCGTGCCTTTCAGCCCGGCCTTGCCGCAGAGGCGGCTCGGCTGCCCGCCCTCATCGGCCAGATCGCCCGCATAGTGGGTGGCAGGCGCCGGTGAGGACCAGTGGTGCGTGTGGCCGCGATCCGGCCGGTATGCATGATGAAGCGTCCGGCCCGGCGGTCGGCCAGGAACCAGCGCAGCGTGGCTTCGACGGTGCTGAAGGCGATCTGGTCCCAGGGAATGTCGGCCTCGGCAAAGAGGCGGGCATCCAGGCTTTCTCGCCGGGGCCAGCTCGGGGTGGCCAGCTGCGCGCGGTAGAACACATGCACCTGTTCGGCGTGCGGCACGTCGATGACGGCAAACAGCTCGGCGTTGCCGTCGGTGCGTGCACCGGCCTCCTCGCCGGTTTTCGCGCAGGCGCCCTCGGCGATGGTCTCGCCGGTTTCCGCGAAGCCGGCCGGCAGGGTCCATTTGCCATGGCGGGCTCGATGGCACGCCGGCAGAGCAGGATGCGGTCTTCCCAGACACAGACCGCCCCGGTGACGATGCGCGGTTGACGTAGTGAACGGTGGCAGCGCGTGCAGACTCTGCCTCGGCCGGTTGTCACCGTCGGGGATCCGGGTCTCGGTGGGCTGCCGCAGTTTGTGCAGTATTTCATGACTGGAAATTTTAGGGCCGGGGCGCTGGCGGGCAAGTCGGCGCTGTGGGGGTGTGGGGCCTTTTTGGGTGGGGGTTGCATTCACCGTGGCGTTTGTGCATAATCTTTTTCGCGGGGTGGAGCAGTCAGCAGCTCGTCGGGCTCATAACCCGAAGGTCGGAGGTTCAAATCCTCCCCGCAACCATCGATTCCACGCCCCTGAGCTATCAAGACACTCAGGGGCTTTTTCGTCCATGGCTTTTTGGCCCCGTTGCCGCTGCCCTGCTGCTGGCATTGCCCTCGCTGGTGGCCCCCGGCCTGCCGTTCCTGCGGAGGGGCGGTCCGGGCCATGAAGGAGGCAGCCGGGAGCGGAAACGAGGGCCGTGAGCTTTCGGCACATCGGCACATCGGGGCGGCGTGTCATGACGTCCCGGGCGGGATGTGGTGCAGCAACCGGGATGGATGGGGCATCGTGCAACCGGGGCGTGGGTGTCGAGGCTAGCGACAGCGGCCTGCCTCCGGTCGGGGATGCCCCTGTGGTGTTCCGGGCCATTTGATGCGCCTGGCGGGCTGATGGCACCATCGCCCTTTTGAAACCTCCGTATCGGCGGAGGCGCTCCCGGTCCCGCCGGGAAGGCGTCACGCAGGCGCCATCGCCGTTTGCCGGGGCGAACGGCGTGAGGGAACGGTGCCGGCGCAGGGCCAGACGGCCGCACGGCATGGCTTCCGGTGCCGTCCCAGTGCCTTCCGGTGCAAGTGCAGACCCCCATGGACATCCTGCAGACTCAACTGAACGAACTCCTGGGCCAGTACATCTGGCTGGAAGGGCTGCTTGGCCTGGCGGTGCTGGGGCTGGTGACCCTGCTGGTCAAGGTGCTGTCCGGCTATGTGACACGCAAGGTGATCGCCTTCATTCACCGGCGCTTCACCGACAACACGCGTCATGGCCTGCTGATGGACACCAATCTGCTGGCCCGCACGGCGCAGATGCTGCCGGTGCTGGTGTTCCAGTCGGGGATCGGGCTGGTGCCGGGGCTGCATCCCACGCTGGCCATGCTGGCCTACAAGGGGGCGACCATCGTGTCGATCTTCCGCGGGGTGCGGGTGGTCGATGCGCTGCGTCGGCCTATCTGACGACGCGACAGCGCCAGGGCAAGCCGGGCCGCTCGCTGAAAAAGCTCGGTGCAGCTGCTGAAGATCCTGATGTACGTGCTGGGGCTGGTGGATGATCGCCGCCCTGACCGACCAGCAGCCGCTGATCCTGCTCTCCGGTCTGGGTGCGGCCTCGGCGGTGATCCTGCTGCTCTTCAAGGACACGCTGCTCAGCTTCATTGCCGGCCTGCAGCCGACCTCGTCGGACACGCTGCGGGTGGGCGACTGATCGAGATGCCGCAGGTGGGGGCCGATGGGGATGTGATCGACATTGCGCTGCACACGGTGAAGGTGCAGAACTTCGACAAGACGATCACGATGATCCCGACCTGGCGGCTGATGGCGGAGAGTTTCCGCAACTTTCGCGGGATGCACGATGCCGGCGGACGGCGCATCAAGCGCACGCTGCGGCTGGACATGACGACGGTGCGCTTCATGGAGGCCAGCGAGCTGAAGAAGCTGGCCGAGATCGAGCTGCTGGAAGATTATCTGAACCGCAAGATGGACGAGCTGACGGTGCGCAACGAGGAGCGGCGCGAGCGTCTGGGGCCGAAGCGGTGCGAACAGTTGGCAAATCAGCGACGCCTGACCAATATTGGTACGTTCCGGGCCTATGTGCTTGCATACTTGCGGGCTCATCCGGGTGTCCATCAGAACATGTCGCTGATGGTGCGCCTGATGGAGCCGACGCCGGAGGGGTGCCGCTGAGCTGTACTGCTTCACCAACACCACCACCTGGGCGGTGTACGAGGGCATCCAGTCCGACATCTTCGACCACCCTCATCGCCATCATGCCGGTGTTTGGTCTGCGGCTCTATCAGCAACCCAGTGGCAGGGGACATGCGTGCCGGCCTCGGTACAGTGCGATACGCTGGAGCGGGCAGGCGGGAACAGGGGAGTGATGGTGTCCAGTCGATGGAACAGGCAGGCGGACGGGAACAGCCGGTGTGAGACAGGGCGGACGGGGCGGGCCGAAACGGCTGCCCGTTCTGGTGGGGCTGGGGGCCTCGTTCTGGCGGGCGTGCTGCTGGCGCCGGTGAGCGTGCAGGCCGCCGGTTTCGGCACGATCCGGATCTGGCCGAACCGGGGACGGACCCGTTTGGAGATCCATTTTCCGGTGAAGCAGCGCCCGGCGATGAGGGCGATGACGTACCCCCGGGCGGCCTGCGTGGTGGATGGACCGGTGAAGGCCCGGGGACGTACGGTGGTGGCCTTGGCACTCGCGCGGCAGTTAGCCTGCGGCACATCACGGTGGTGCATCGCATGTTGGGGACGACCGGCGCCCGGGCGGAACGGGACATCACGATGATGCCGGGGCACCACCGTCGCGCACGCGGCCCTGGCGCGGGAGCGCCGCCGCTCTTCTGGCAGCCCGGACCGCGGGCAGACGGGGCACGGGAGCCGGCGCCTGAAGGACGCAGCTGGGGATGCTGGGCCTGCGGCCGCCGTGCAGACCCGCCTGAAGATCGACAATGACCTGGCCACGGGCAAGGACAAGGGATTATGGCTACAGCAGCGGCGTGATGCTGAGGTGGCCGCGCGCACCTCGGCCCACGATGGCTGGGGGGCAGGATGGCGAGCCGGGGCTGCTGTGTCCGCTGTGGCGCTGGCTGGGGGCGGGCGCGTGCCGTCCGAGTACGTGAGTTTCCGCCTGGACCAGGCCATCTACACGCCCGAGAACAGCCGGGCCACCTGGCTGATTCCATCCGACCGGCCCTATGCGGCCACGCTGATGGCCAGTCTGGCCGGGGTGCGGCTGCAGGAAGGTCAGTGGGTGCGCAACGAGCTGCGGCTGGGCTGGGTGGGACCGTCGGTGCGGGGCGAGAAGCTGCAGAATGCCGTGCACCGGGTGATCGATGCACCGCGCTTCCGGGGCTGGGCCCACCAGCTGCACGACGAACCGCTGCTGGAATGGGCCCAGTACCGGGTACGGCGCTGGCAGCCGGCCAGCGGGACGCACCGATGTGCTGGGGCACTGGGGCATGCGGCTGGGCAACCTGCAGAGCAGTGCCTTTGGCCGGGCTGGAATGGCGCTTCGGCAATCACCTGCAGGATGATGGCGGCTCGGCACCGCTGCGTCCGGGCTCGAACGAACCGGGCGAGGTGAGCTGGCATCGCAGCGACACGATGCAGTGGAACCTGTTCGTGCAGGGCGGCGTGCGTGCCGTGGCCTGGGATCTGACGCTGGATGGCAACGCCTGGCACGACAGCCACCACGTGAAGCGCAAGCCGGTGGTGGCCGATGCGGGGGCGGGTTTCACCGTGCGGCAGGGACGCTGGGGCGTGCAGTTCATGTGGGTGGTGCGCTCGCGCGAGTTCCGTGGCCAGCGGCATGTGCCATCGTTCGGATCGCTGCAGATCGGCTACAGTTTTTGAGCCAGGTCGGTGCATGGATACTGCCTGTTCATGCGGCCGGATGCACAGTTGGGGTAGAATGCTGCAATTCAATCGGCCATGAACCGCCATCGGGCTGTCGATGGGTCTGACATGGCGGCAGGGTGTCATGCGGGGGTATATCGGTTCTTCCCGGCGCTGCTGCCGCGCTCCGGCGGTTCCTGTACGGGCCAGATGGTCCGTTTCCCCTTCGGGAAGTCTGGTTTGGTGCACCCCCGTGGGTGCTTCCCCGGTGGCCCCTGTACTGATTCCGTTTCCGCACCCCGGTGGTCTGCAGCCGGTCGCCTGGCTGCTTCCGTGTGCCGTGTGTGGCTGGTGCGTGCTGTGCCGCGCGGGGTTCTGACCAGGGTTGGGGGCTGCTTCTCCTGTGCGGTCGGTTCTGCCTGTGCGCCGTTCGGCGCGGGCGGGTTTGTGTTCCGTCGTGTCGTCCTGCCGTGGCCGTTCGTGGTCACGGGGCCGTGTGCCATCTGCGTGCCGGCGTTGCCCTGTCTGGCAAGGCGGTCAGCCTTGCCTGTGCACGGCATCCTGTCGGCACACGGCCGGGGCCAGCGCGGGGACGAATGAGTTCATACCACGATCTATCAGGTAGATGAATACCGCTGAGGTCAAACGAGTCATCGAGGGGCACTGCTGTGCGCCACCGCCGCTGTCGGTGTCCGACCTGCGCCAGCTGTTTGCCGGGGGATGCCGAGATCGGCGCTGACACGGTGCGCGATCTGCTGGACGGGCTGCGCACGGACTGGCAGGGGCGTTCGCTGAATCTGGTGGCGCTGGCCACGGGCTGGCGTTTCCAGAGTGCGCCCGACATTGCGCGCTTCGTGACGCGGCTCAATCCCGAGAAGCCGCCGCGCTATTCGCGGGCCGTGCTGGAGACGCTGGCGATCATCGCCTACCGGCAGCCGGTGACCCGGGCGACATCGAAGAGATCTGTGGGTGACGGTGTCATCCCACATCATCAAGACACTGGAAGACCGGGGCTGGATCGACCAGATCGGGGTGAAGGAAGTGCCCGGGCGGCCTGCGCTGTTCGGCACCACCCGCCAGTTTCTGGACGATCTGAACCTGAAGGCGCTGAGCGAACTGCCGGCGCTGGACGACGAGGCGCTGCCCGCCGACGTGCTGCAGGCCCTGGCGCTGCAGACCGGTGCTGATGTGCCGGCCATGGCGGCCGGGTGGGGGTGGCGGATGGGGCTGGTACGCCGGCCGTGGAAGGCGCCCTGGATGGTGCGGGTGCACCGGAGGGAGAGGCCGCTTCGAACGGAGCGGATGCGCCGGCCATGGAAGGCACTTCGGATGACGCCGGTGCTCCGGATGATGCTGGTGTGCCGGAAGTGGAAAGTGCTCCGGATGGTGCTGGCGCGCCAGCTGTGGAGGCTGCTTCGGATGGAGCCAGCGCCCCGGAGGCGGAAGCCGCTTCCGGTGCAGATGCGGCCCCGGCTGGTGAAGCCGTGCCGGAAAAGGGCGCTGACGGTGAGGATGCGGTTGCGGCAGATGCCCCGGCCGATGCCCACGACATACAACCTGCGGCAACGTCCGCAGACAACACGCTGTGATGTGACCATCGCATGAATAACGACCAGAACGAACAGGATTTGACGCCGGCCGCCGCTGCTGCGGGACACGAAGGCGTCACCAGCCCCTGCGGGTTCGGGGACCGATGAGACACCACCGGCCAGGCGCCGCCGCACGCCAACCCGCCGCAGCCGTGCGGTGGCTGCCGATGCGACCACAGAGACGGCAGCCGGGACTCCCTGCCACGGAAGAGGCACTGACCGCGCCGCGTCGCCGGGTATCCCGTTCCCGCAGGCAGTCCCCGTGGCGACGGTGGATACCGATGCCGCGGAGGTGACCCCGGTCAGGCGGCGGAAGGGGAGACGCCGACCGGCATTGCTGCTGGTACGGCTGCGCCGGATACGGCAGCTGGCAGCGGGGAAGCCGTGGCCGAAACGCCGGCCAAACCGGCCCGTCGCGCGACACGGACACGTCGCCGGGCGGCTGATGCGGCGCCTGCTGCAGCCAGTGAACCGGCTGAGGCCGCCGGGATGCAGGCGGCGGACGGTGGCACGGCCCCGGCCGCGGTTCAGTGAGGCCGGCACGGAGGCTGATGCCGGCGTGCAGGTCGATGCCGGTACGCCGGCCGATGCCGTTGCAGAGGCTGCAGGGGGCTGCAGGGGCTGCCGGCCCGAGGGCGCCGCCACGCCGGAAGCGGCCGACGGCGCTGCGCCGGCCCTGCAAACCGCGCAGGACGGCCGCTGCCGGTACCCGCACGCGGCGTACTGCGGCGCGCAAGGCGGCGTCCGGGCCGGGGGCTGGCGCCGAAGCGGCCCCGGCAGCTGCCGTGGACCGCGATCCGGCCGTGACCCCGCTGGCAGAAACCGACGTGCTGGCGCAGGTTGCGGGCGGCGCTGCTGCGACGGACGCGATGAATGTGACGCAGGCAGCGGACGGAGCGGATGCAGCGCAGGCAGCGGACGCGACGGATGCAGCGAAAGCGACGGCGGCAACGGACGCGGCATATGCGACACATCCGGCCCATGAGGCGGGCAAGGATGATGCGCCCCGGCATGGCATCGTTGCGGGTGTGGCTGATGATGCACCCGGCCGCGAAAACCGGACGGATGGGCGGGCTGCGGCCGGCGGCTGGCCGGGCGAACAGATCGCACTGGATCTGACGGTGGTGATGCGTCCGCCGGCGACCGGGACGACTACGACGACGAAGACGAGGACGATCCCTTCAATCGCATCGACCCCCTGGAAGCACGGGATGACGACTGGGACGACGAGGATGAGGATGACGACGACGGTCCGGCCGACGCGGACCCCGTGCCGTTCTTTGCCCGGCAGGCGCCCATCGGCCTGAAGGGCGGACGTCGTGCGCCGCCGCCGGGGGCCGAGAAACTGCACAAGATTCTGGCGGACGGGGCATCGGCTCGCGTCGCGACATGGAAGATCTGATCATTGCCGGCCGGGTGTCGGTCAATGGTCTGCCGGCCCACGTCGGTCAGCGGGTGGGGCCGGAGGACGTGATTCGCGTCAACGGCAAGCCACTGGCACGCAAGCGGGCCGCCGCGGCCTCGCAGCAGCCGCAGGTGCTGCTCTATCACAAGCCCACAGGCGAGCTGGTCACGCGTGACGATCCGGGGTCGCGGCCGAAGGTGTTCGACCGTCTGTTGCGGGCTGAGCGGCGCGCGCTGGATTGCCGTGGGCCGGCTGGACCTCAACAGTGAGGGGCTGCTGATCTTCACCACGTCCGGGGATCTGGCCAACCGGCTGATGCACCCGCGTTATGGCTGGGAACGCGAGTATGCGGTCCGGGTGCTGGGCCGGGTGGACGATGCCATCCGGCGCAGCTGCTGTCCGGCGTGATGCTGGAAGACGGGCCGGCCACGCTGCAGTCCATCGAGGACATCGGTGGTGACGACGATGGGGCCAACCACTGGTACCGGGTGGTGATCCTGAAGGCTCGCAACCGCGAGGTGCGCCGGCTGTTCGATGCGGTCGGACTGACCGTGTCGCGGCTGGTGCGGATCCGCTTCGGCCCTGATTGCGCTGCCGCCGCGACTCAGGCGCGGCAGGCTGCAGGCGCTGGCCGATGCCGAGGTGCGGCAGCTGCAGCAGCAGATCCGCAAGCATACGGCCGAGGTGGTCCGCGAAGGGGCCGCCGCAGGCGACCAGCGGGTGCTGCCGCCCGTCCGGCACGTGGCCAGGGCGCTGCGACCGGCCGGGGCCGGGGGCGCCGGAACGAGACCGACCGCCGCAGCGCGGGCCAGACGCCCGTGCAGGGCGAGGCCGGCCAGCGGCGTCCGGCGGGCAGGGCGGTGCGCCGGGGCGTGCCGGTGGCCGCTGGGACCGTACCCAGGGACAACAGGGTGCGCAGCCGGGTGCGCCGGGCCGTCCGGGCCGTGGCCGGCGCGGTCAGGCCCAGGGCAGCCAGGCCCAGGCTGCGGGGGCCGGGGCACTGGTTTCGATGCCGGTCTGGGCATGATGCAGACCGGAGCAGGTGCCTATCGCCAGGAGGGCGGGCAGCCCTGTGGGGGGCGCCGGCGGGCAGCCGTCATCCGGCACGGCGCCGCCTGCTGCGCGGGCGCAACCGTACCCAGGGGCAGGAAGCCGCCGTGCAGGATCCGGCCCGCGAGGCCGGGCCGCGACAGGGCGCCGGCGCCGCGCTGCGCGCGGGCGATGGGGGCCTCCCATCCGGTCAGCATGGGAGCCAGCCCGGACAGGAGCGGCGTACCCGGGGTGGGCGTCGCAATCGCCCGGCCGGGGACGGCCAGGCTGCTGCCCAGGGGCAGGCGGTGCAGCAGGGCCGTGGCCGGCGCGGTGGTCGTCGGCAGGCAGACGCCATGGCGGGGGCCGATGAGGGCACCGGACGCCAGAACCGGGGCAAGCGCACGCCGGCCAAAACGTCAGCGTACGCGGCAGCAGGGAGGCGCGCAGGCCGAGGCGCCCAGCCTGGTGTCGGTGAAGACGCTGGAGGCCACGGCCGAGAAGAAGACGCTGACGGTGAGCGAGCGCCGGGGCTGGACCGAAACCCGTTATCTGCCGCAGGCGGTGTCCTACAGTGGTGACACCGACTGGTCGAAGATCGCCCGCGAGACGGTGCTGCCCGACCGCAGCCGCCCGCGCCGGGTGAAGGAGCGCAATGGCAATGTGGCGCTGCGCGTGCGTGCCCGTCCGGCCCAGACGGCACGACGGGTGAACTACGACGATGACAACTGGCAGCCCACGTCCGACTCCGCCCACCTCGAGGGCATCACCCGTTCGATGAAACGGGACGAGCGCCAGCAGCGCTGGGGCGGAACCCTGGCTTTTGCGGCCCGGCTGGGCCAGCCGTTCGACCCCAACGCCGGCAGCGGCTGGGGCGGACAGCGCCAGCCCGACCAGCGCCAGCCGCGTGGCAAGCGCGGTGGTGGTGCCGGTCTGGGCGGCGGTGCAGCCCGGCCGCGCCGCAAGAACTTCAAGGCGCGCTGAGGGCCGTTGCCGGCGTTACTCCGCCTGGCGGCGCACGGCCGTGGCCTCCCCGCCCGGTACCGCTCATGTATTGAGTTCTCGCCGTTCGTCGGCTATAATCAACCGTCTTTGGAGCTTTCTGCCGTGGTGCAGGAGCTTTTGCCGGGCATTCAGGTGCCCGGGCATCCTGGCCGGGCAGGCAGCTGCCCGGTTAGCTGGATATCGTGGCCACTGGCCGGGTATCGGGGCAGGGTGTCTTCACGGGCCGCCAGTGGCCCGTGAGGTGCGGCACGAAGGGCTGGCGGGGCGGCGGCTTCGCGGCGTTCGGGCTGCACATGGTATGGAATGGGCTGGCCAGCCCATTTTTTTTTACCCGCGTGGCGGGGCCTCCCGCCTGGCGGAAAGGCCAGCCGGCAGCGGCCGGGGTGGCGGGCGTTACCCGTCTGGCCGCTTTGGGCCGCTTTCGGGCCTTTCGCTGGCTGGTCGACCGACCGGCGGTGGGCGTCCTGCCGGCCGGCGCACGGTGCATCCGGCGAGGGCGTCGGTACAGGTCACGGCAGTCAGCAGTACAGGGCGTGCGCTGCACGCAGACAGGGCAACAAGGTGGTTGGAAACGTTCCGGCAACAGTGAGCAGTATCGAGACCATGGTCGATCCGGTGGTGACGGCCATGGGCTATGAAGTGGTGGATGTGGAGTTTGCCGCAGGCGGCCTGCTGCGCATCACCATCGAGCATGCAGACCACGTCTCCCATCACGCTGGACGACTGCGAGCGGGTGAGCGACCAGCTCTCGCACCAGTTCCTGGTGGAAGACGTCGATTACGACCGGCTGGAGATCTCCTCGCCGGGTCTGGACCGGCGGCTGCGCCGTCCGGAGGATTTTCGCCCGTTTTGCCGGCGAGGAGGTCAAGCTCTGGCTGCGCCTGCCGCAGGATGGGCGCCGTACCTTCGAGGGCGTGCTGCTGCCGGCCACGGACGCGCTGGCCCGTGTCACCCAGCTGCTGGGGCCCGATGCGCCGCCGCCCGTCGTGGTGCAGGCCGCTGGTGCGGTACCCGCGGCCACCGACTGGATGCTGCTGTGGCGCGAGAAACCTGTGGTTGCCACCGTCCGGGGGCGCAACCGGGGTACCGGGGCGCAGGCCGCCGAAGGCGCCCGGAGCCGGCCGATCCGGTCGAGGCAGTATTGCAGGCAGCCGATGGACATTGGCTGCGGTTTGATTTGAGCAGGTCGATCGGGCCCGGTTGGTTCCGAAGCCGGTTTTCTGAGGAGTCGTTATGCAGGGACGTGAGTGTTGCTGATGGTCGATGCACTGGCGCGCGAGAAGAATGTTCCGCGCGACGTCGTGTTTGCCGCACTGGAGAGTGCGCTCGCGTCGGCAATGAAAAAGCGTTACAAGGATGAGGTGGACATCCGCGTGGCCATCAGCCGCGACGATGGCACCTACCGGGGCTTTCGCCGCTGGCAGGTCGTCCCCGATGGCGAGCTGGACGACCACGATCTGCAGATCATCCTCACCGAGGCCCGCAAGCAGAATCCCTGACATCCAGCTCGAGGACTTCATCGAGGAAGAACTGGAAGAAATCGAGTTCGGCCGCATCGGTGCGCAGGCCGCCAAGCAGGTCATCCTGCAGAAGATCCGCGATGCCGAGCGCGAGCAGATCATCAACGACTTCCCTGGCGCGGGGCGATTCGCTGCTGTCGGGCACCATCAAGCGGGTGGACCGCGAGGGCGCCATCATCGAGTCGGGCCGCATCGAGGCCCGGCTGCCGCGCGACCAGATGATCCCCAAGGAAAACCTGCGCAACGGCGACCGTGTCCCGTGCCTGGGTCTCGCGCATCAACCGCGAGGGCCGCGGGCCGCAGCTGTTCCTGTCGCGCACGGCGCCCGAGTTCATCATGAAGCTGTTCGAACTCGAAGTGCCGAGATCGAGCAGGGGCTGCTGCAGATCCGTGCCGCGGCGCGTGATCCGGGCGTGCGCGCCAAGATCGCCGTGCACACCCTCCGACAGCCGGGTCGATCCCATCGGCACCTGCGTGGGCGTGCGGGGTTCGCGCGTGCAGGCGGTGACGCAGGAGCTGGCCGGCGAGCAGGGTGGACATCGTGCTGTGGTCCGAAGATCCGGCGCAGTTCGTCATCGGCGCGCTGGCCCCTGGCCAACGTCACCTCCATCCTGGTGGACGAGGAGCGTCACGTGATGGACGTGGTGGTCGACGAGGACAACCTCGCGCTGGCCATCGGCACCGGTGGCCGCAACGTGCGGCTGGCCTCCGAGCTGACCGGCTGGCAGATCAACCTGATGTCGGCCGAAGAGAGCGAGAAGAAAACAGGAGGACGAACGGGCTGCGATCCGCGCCGTCTTCATGGAACGTCTGGATGTGGATGCCGAGGTGGCCGACATCCTGATCGACGAGGGCTTCACCGGCCTGGAAGAGATTGCCTACGTGCCGCTCGAGGAAATGCTCGAGATCGAGGCTTTCGACGGCGACACGGTCAACGAGCTGCGCGAGCGTGCCCGCAACGCACTGCTGACCCAGGCAATCGCCACCGAAGAGAAACTGAACGAAACCGCCGACGACCTGCTGTCGCTGGAGGGCATGGACCGCGAGCTGGCCGTGAAGCTGGCCGAAGCCAATGTCCGGACCCGCGACGACCTGGCCGAGCTGGCGGTCGATGAACTGATCGAAATCACCGACCTCGACGAGGAACGGGCCCGTGCGCTGATCATGAAGGCGCGCGAGCACTGGTTCGTCGAAGAATGAGCGTGCGCCGCAGCGGTGCTGTCCCCACTCCCGCGTCGAAGGGGGATGAATCACAGGGTGACGCACATACAGAATCGGTAGTAGCGGAAGGACACATGGCCAGTACGAACGTTGAGACATTTGCGGCGGAATTGAAGGTACCAGCAGAGGTGCTGCTGGAGCAGTTGCGCGCAGCGGGTGTCGACAAGAAAAACCCTGCCGATCCGCTGTCGGAAGCGGACAAGGAGCGGTTGCTGTCGGCCCCTGCGGGTCATCGCATGGTGGCGGTGGCGACGGCCCACGGCGCCAGAAGATCACCGTGGTGCGCAAGCAGACCTCGGAGATCAAGCAGGCCGATGCCACCGGCAAGCACGCACCATCCAGGTGGAGGTTCGTCGCAAGCGTACGTCTCGTCAAGCGTGACGGCTCGGCGCCGGCTGCCGCCGGTACGCCGGCATCGGCTGCTCCGGCCGCGCCCGTCATCGAACCGGTGGCACCACCTCCACCCCCGCCGCCCGTGGTGCAGTCGTCCAATTCGGTGATCGACGAGGAACAGCGCCGGCTGCGGGAAGCCGAAGCCCGTCGCCAGAAGGAATTGATGGAGCGTCAGGCCCGCGAGCTGCGCGAGAGCAGGCGCGTCTGGAACGCGACCGCCAGCGCGAGAACGAGGCGGTGGCCGAGGCCACGCGTCGCGAGCAGGCCGCCCAGGCCGAGCAGGAGCGTCTGGCGAAGATGCAGGCCGATGCCCAGCGCGAGGCCGAGGCCGCCCGTGCCATGCAGCGCAAGATGCGCGAGGAGGCCGGTGCCCGCCGCCGCGGTCCAGGCTGCCCGCGACCAGGAGCGCAAGGCCGCCGAGGAGAAAGCCCAGGCCGAGGCCGCCCAGCGCGCTGCCCAGCAGGAAGCCGCCCGCAAGGCTGCCGAAGAGGCTGCCGAGGCGGCACGCAAGAGCCAAGGAAGAGGCGGCAGCCTCGGCCGAGGCCCGCCGTCGCGCCGAGGCCGAGGTGGCTGCCATCAACCGGCTGCTCGACAAGGCCCGCCGTCCACCCCCACCGCCTCCGCCGCCCGCACCGCCGGCGGCCCAGCCGGCTGCGGCCGCCGGCGACAGGAACCGTCGCGGCGGTACGCTGCACCGCCCGGCCGGTCAGGCTGCCAACGCGCCGGCGCCGGCCGAGAACGCCGGTGGCGGCGGTGGCCGCAACAAGCATGTGAAGTCCGGAGAAGCTGTCGTCCTCGTGGCAGGATGACGCCTCCCGCAAGCGCCGTCCGGCCAAGGGCGGTCGCAACGACGGCAATGCCGGGTCGGGTACCGGTACCGGCTGGCGTACCCGCGGCCCGCGCCGTGGCAACGACCGTGGCCGGGGCGGCACCGTCGCACCAGCAGCCCGAGACACCCATCGTGCGCGAGGGTGCATGTGCCGGAAACCATCACCGTGGCCGATCTGGCCCACAAGATGGCGGTGAAGGCCACCGAGGTGATCAAGCAGCTGATGAAGCTGGGCCAGATGGTGACCATCAACCAGGTGCTGGACCAGGAGACGGCCATGATCCTGGTCGAGGAAATGGGCCACACGGCCATCGCCGCCAAGCTGGACGATCCGGAGGCGCTGCTCGACGAAGTGGCGGCCGGCGATGTCGGTCCCGAGCTGACGCGTCCGCCGGTGGTGACCGTGATGGGTCACGTCGACCACGGCAAGACCTCGCTGCTCGACTACATCCGCCGTACCAAGGTGGCGTCGGGCGAGGCCGGTGGCATTGCTCTAGCACATCGGCGTCACCACGTGGAAAACCCCCGCGCGGCGTGGTGACCTTCCTCGACACCCCGGGTCACGCGGCCTTCACGGCCATGCGGGCTCGCGGGGCGAAGGCCACCGACATCGTGATCCTGGTGGTGGCGGCCGACGACGGCGTGATGCCGCAGACCATCGAGGCCATCTCGCACGCCCGGGCGGCCGAGGTGCCGATCGTGGTGGCCATCACCAAGATCGACAAGCCGAGGCCAACCCCGACCGTGTCCGCCAGGAGCTGGTGGCGCAGAGCGTGGTGCCGGAAGAGTACGGTGGCGATGTGCCCTTCGTGGGTGTGTCGGCCAAGTCCGGCGAGGGCATCGACGACCTGCTCGAGAACGGTGCTGCAGGCCGAAATCCTGGAGCTGAAGGCGCCGGTCAAGGCACCCGCCCGTGGTCTGGTGATCGAGGCACGCCTGGACAAGGGGCGTGGCCCGGTGGCCACCGTGCTGGTGCAGTCGGGTACGCTGTCACGGGGTGACACGGTGCTGGTGGGCTCCACCTGGGGCCGTGTGCGCGCCATGATGGACGAGTCCGGCAAGAACGCACGGCCGCCACGCCGTCGATCCCGGTGGAAATCCAGGGTCTGAACGACGTGCCGCAGGCTGGTGAAGAGCTGATGATGCTGGCCGACGAACGCAAGGCCCGCGAGATCGCGCTGTTCCGCCAGGGCAAGTTCCGCGACGTGAAGCTGGCCCGCCAGCAGGCCGCCAAGCTCGAGAACATGTTCGACCAGATCGGCGAGGGCGAGGTCCAGACCCCTGCCGCTGATCATCAAGGCCGACGTGCAGGGCTCGCAGGAAGCGCTGGCGCACGCGCTGCTCAAGCTGGGCAATGCCGAGATCAAGGTGCAGATCGTGCATGCGCAGGTCGGTGGCATCACCGAGAGCGACATCAACCTGGCCATTGCCTCGAAGGCCGTGGTCATCGGCTTCAACGTGCGGGCCGACCAGCCGGCACGGCGCATGGCCGAGTCCAATGGCGTGGACATCCGTTACTACAACATCATCTATGATGCGGTGGATGACGTGAAGGCCGCCATGGAAGGCATGCTGTCGCCCGAGAAGCGCGAAACCATGCTGGGCATGGTCGAGATCCGCCAGGTCTTCCGCGTCACCAAGGTCGGTACCGTGGCGGGCTGCTACGTCACCGAAGGTCTGGTGCGTCGCGATGCCGAGGTGCGCCTGCTGCGCGATTCCACCGTCATCTGGACGGGCCGGATCGACCTCGCTCCAGCGCTTCAAGGACGACGCCAAGGAAGTCAAGGCCGGCTTCGAGTGCGGTATCACGCTGCACAACTACAGCGACATCCAGGAAGGCGACCAGTTGGAAGTCTTCGAGGTCAAGGAAGTGGCCCGGACGCTGGCATCTGCCGCGCAGAATCCGGCTTCGGCCTCCCTGATCCCGCCCGGCCGGCCCAGCCTCGTCTGCGTGGCCTGGTCCGGCGCGTGCTCTGGTCGAGCAGCGTGGCTTGGTCAACAGAGCCCCACGCGGGTGGTGTGCGGGCTCCAGCTTTTATCCGCTATGAAACGTGAAACCAGGAGCAACGCCCGGCCGGGCGTTGCTGTGACCGAACTCCTGCACCAGGAAATTGCCGAGCTGATCCGCACCGAGGTGAAGGATCCGCGGCTGGGGCTGGTGACCGTGACCGGCGTGGATCTCACGCCCGACTACGCCCATGCCACCGTGCATTTCTCGGTGCTGCCCGACGATGACGAACGGGCTGGCCGAAACCCTGCGTGGCCTGCGTGCGTCGGGCTTCCTGCGTTCGCTGATCGGCCGGCGCGTGCGTATCCACACCACGCCCGAGCTGCACTTCGTGCACGACGCCTCACCCGGCGGGGCATCGAGATGGGCAGACCTCATCGACGAGGCCAATGCACGCCGTGCGGCCGACGATCCCGACATACCGGGCGTGGAGGGCGCCCTCTGCACAGGGCCAGACGACCCGGGACGACGCAGCGGCCGCGGATACAGGGACAGACGCTCCGGCCAGGTGCACGGTGATGCCCTGCTGGCGCAGCGGCCGCATCTGCTGCCGGGCGCAATGCCTGATCACTCAGGGACGGACTGCGCTTGAAGGTACACGGACTGCTGCTGCTGGACAAACCGGTCAGGGTTGTCTTCCAACGTGGCGCTGCAGAAGGCCAGGCGTCGCTGGGGCCGACAAGGCCGGCCATGGCGGTACGCTCGACCCGATGGCCAGCGGCGTGCTGCCGCTGATGTTCGGCGAGGCCTGCAAGCTGGCCGGGGCGGCGCTCACGCACGACAAGGCGTACGAAGCCGAGGTGCGCTTCGGCATCCGCACCACCACCGATGACGTGGAAGGCGAGGTGCTGGCGCGGTCGGACCTGCGTCCCACCCGCGCGCAGCTGCTGGCGGCATTGCCGCAGTTCACCGGGCTGATCTCGCAGGTGCCGCCGGTGTACTCGGCGCTGAAGGTGGGCGGCAAGGCCATGTATCGCCATGCGCGCGAGGGCAGGCCCGTCGAGGCTGCGGCCCGGCAGGTACGGGTGGATGCCATCGAGGTGCTGGATTTTCGACGGCGAGCGGGCGCGGCTGGCCATCGCGTGCGGCAGTGGAACCTACATCCGCTCGATTGCCCGGGACCTGGGCGAGGTACTGGGCTGTGGCGCCCATCTGTCCGGCCTGCGGCGCACGCAGGTGGGGCAGTACCGGGTGCAGGACGCGGTGACGCTCGATACGCTGCTGGCCGGCGACGCAGCGCTGCGGCGCAGCATCTGCAGGGGCTGCTGACGCTGGTGGCCGGCTGGCCGCAGGTGGTGCTGGATGACGCCCAGGCCCGGCGCTTTGCGCAGGGGCAGGCGGTGCGGCTGACGGGGCAGCAGGCAGTGGCGCTGTCCGGTGCACCTGTCGGCACGAGCCCGGTTGCATCATCATCGTCCGGTGAGATGCGTGGGCCCGCGTCGTCGACATCCGGTGAGGTGCGTATGGTTGCATCCCCGGCATCCGGTGGTACGGGTACGGAGCCTTCGGGTTCCCATGCTGCAAACGGGGGCGATGTGGTACCGGCCCCTGCGGCAGGTATCCCGGCCGGCGACCAGATCGCCGTCCTGCACGCAGGCCGGCTGGCCGGGCTGGCACGTCAGGCCACACAGCCGGGCAGCCCGGTGACGCTGGCGCCGGTCCGGGTGATACTCGAATGATCGACGGCCAATACCCAGATGATTTCTTGCGGGACCCGGCCTCTTCCGGGCCCCTTTCTTGACTTTTCGATGCAGGGACTGAGCGTGTCAGATACAACCACTTCAACCCAGCCGATCCGCAACATCGCGATCATCGCGCACGTGGACCACGGCAAGACCACGCTGGTGGACCAGCTGCTGCGCCAGTCCGGTACCTTCCGGGCCAACCAGCAGGTGAACGAGCGCGTGATGGACTCCAACGATCTGGAGCGCGAGCGCGGCATCACCATTCTGGCCAAGAACTGTGCCGTCGAGTACAAGGGCACACGGATCAACATCGTCGATACCCCGGGACACGCCGACTTCGGTGGCGAGGTGGAGCGGGCCCTGTCGATGGTGGACGGCGTGCTGCTGCTGGTGGACGCCATGGACGGCCCCATGCCGCAGACCCGCTTCGTCACCCGCAAGGCGCTGGCGCTGGGCCTGCGCCCCATCGTGGTGGTGAACAAGATCGACCGTCCCGGCGCCCGCCCGCACTGGGTGGTGGACCAGACCTTCGACCTGTTCGACCGGCTGGGCGCTACTGAGGAGCAGCTGGACTTCCCGGTGGTGTATGCCTCGGCGCTGGCCGGCTATGCCGTGAACGAAGTGGAAGAGGCCGAAGCGGCCGCCGCCGCCGAAAACCCGTCGATGGCGCCGCTCTTCGAGACGATCCTCGACCGCGTGCCGGCCCGTGCCGACGACGAACGGTCCGCTGCAGTTCCAGATCTCGGCGCTGGACTATTCCAGCTACGTGGGCCGGATCGGCATCGGCCGCATCAACCGCGGCACCGTCCGTGGCGGCGAGACCGTGCTGCTGATGCATGGCGACGAAAAACTCCCGTCACCGCGAAGGTCAACCAGGTGCTGCGCTTCCGGGGTCTGGAACGCGAGGTGGTGCCCTTTGCCGAGGCCGGTGACATCGTGGCCATCAACGGCATCGAGAACATCGACATCGGTTCCACGCTCTGCAAGGTGGGCAACCCCGACCCGCTGCCGCTGCTGCGCATCGACGAGCCGACGCTGACCATGGAATTTCTGGTCAACACTTCGCCGCTGGCCGGCCGCGAGGGCAAGTACGTGACCAGCCGCCAGATCCGCGAGCGCCTGGAGCGCGAACTGCAGGCCAACGTGGCGCTGCGGGTGGAGTTCACCGAAGATGCCGACACCTTCGTGGTGTCCGGTCGTGGCCAGCTGCACCTGACCATTCTGCTCGAGAACATGCGTCGCGAGGGCTACGAACTGGCCGTGTCACGGCCCAAGCCACGCATCCGCATCGTCGAGGGCGAGCGCGAGGAACCCTATGAGCAGCTGACGGCCGATCTGGAAGAAGAGCACCAGGGCGCCGTGATGGAACTGCTGGGCCGCCGCCGGGGCGAGCTGCAGAACATGGAGCCGGACGGCAAGGGGCCGCGTGCGGCTGGAGTACCGCGTGCCGGCGCGGGGCCTGATCGGCTTCAGAACGAGTTCCCTGAACCTGACGCGCGGCACCGGCATCGATGAGTCACGTGTTCGAGGACTACGGTCCGTGGGCCGGCGACATCGAGGGCCGCCGCCAGGGCGTGCTGATTTCGCAGGACGATGGTGCGGCCGTGGCCTACGCGCTGTGGAAGCTGCAGGGATCGCGGCCGGATGTTCGTCAGGCCCAACGACGCGCTGTACGAGGGCATGATCATCGGCATCCACACCCGCGACAACGACCTGGTGGTCAACCCGATCCGCGAGAAGAAGCTCACCAACGTGCAGTGCCTCCGGCAAGGGATGAGGCCATCAATCTCACCCGCCCATCGAGCTGACGCTGGAAAAGGCCGTCGAGTTCATCGCCGACGACGAACTGGTGGAGATCACACCAAAGAGCATCCGCCTGCGCAAGCGCCACCTGAAGGAGCACGAGCGCCGCCGTGCCAGCCGGGAGGAGGGGGCCTGAACGCCCTGCGTGTGCCATTCCTTCTGCCTTGTGCAGGCCACGGAACGTTGCGCTGACAGAGGGGGCGGCAGGTCACCCGACATGCGTCCTGAACCACGCGCAGACGGGTGGCTGTGCGCGGGCAGACCCACACGCCTTAACACGGATTCGCCTCTGCATGTGTAACCCCGCATGACAGGGGCCGGAAATCCGGCCGTTTCTGCACTTCACGTTATGATGCAGGGCGAGGGGTACCTGTGATGCTGGTCTGTGCCGGCATCCGCTTGCTGCAGCCGTGCCTCTCCGTATCAAGCCGTCCCTCGTCTGACGGCTTTTTGGTTTTTCCGCCGTGGCCTGTCTGGCAGGCCCCTGCAGGATCGTCCCGGTGTGCAGCGCACCGGCGACGGTCACGGTTGCCGGCCGTCATGCAGGGCAGGCCCTTCTTCGAAGGCCACTTTTTTCTTTTTCGGCAGTAAAGAACATTATCGAGGAGCATCGATGAGCAACACTTCGGACCAGAAACCCGCTACCAAGCGCACTCCCAACGCCGCCTTCAGCGCCGCCCTCACGCCCAGTCCCTGAACTGGCCGCCGTGATCGGTGCCGAGCCCAGTCCGCGTACCGAAGTGACGAAGAAGATCTGGGACTACATCAAGGCCCACAACCTGCAGAACCCCGAGAACAGCGCATGATCCGTGCCGACGACAAACTGCGCGCGGTATTCAGCCAGGACGAGGTGTCGATGTTCGAGATGACCCGGCTGGTCAACAAACACCTCACGAAGTGAAAGACAGCGTGGAAACGCCCATCAGGGACGTGCCCGTACCCGCGCCGGCTCCGGTTTGACGAAATGGCGAATGTTTCACCGCGCCATCAGGGGTGTGTTCGTCCCTGCGCCGGCTCTGGTGGGCAGCGCTGTCCGACCGGCATCTCTGACTGTTTTTGCACTCGCGCAGGGGCGCCGACATGCGAGCAGCGTTGCCCGTCATGACGAAACAGCTGGTTCACAGGGTGAAGGGCCGGCTTTTTGTATAGACTTCTGCGGTTTTTGTACATTCTTTACCGGAGAGGTTGGGTACGTATGGATATGGGTCGAGCTGGTGTGAACCGGAAGATGCTGGCCGTGGCGCTGTCGGCAGCGCTGCTGGGCGGACTGGGGAACGATGCAGGCCGCACAGGGCGGCCGATGGCGGTGCCGCAGCCAGCGCAGCGGCCACCGATGCTGCCTCGGTCTGGCGCTTCCCGGGGTGCGCATCGTCGATGCTCGCTTCGAGGCGGCCAGGACTCCCCCAGGTCGCGCCGGCCTTCGGGGAGGTGGTCCACGGTGACCTGGCCCGTGTCGTGGCCCGCTCCCGATGCCTCCGGCGCTCAGGATAAACCGGCCTACAAGCGGGCCGCCGACAGCATCAGCTTCATCGTGCCGGAAGACGGCCAGTCCGCCCGCCTGCTGAAAACCTTCGAGGGCCATCGACAGGGGTGGTGGGCAAGGCAGGGTCGGATGCCGAGATCAAGGCAACTGCCGAGGCCGCCGGGGTACCCGGCATGGTGCTGAACGAACGGCGCGTGTCGCTGTCGCACCGGATGGCCGCCACGCCGTTCCGTCCGCCCACCGCCGTGCTGCCCCATGGCGTGCTGAAAAACGGTGGCTGGACCGAGGTCAGCCGCTTCTACCCGCTGGAAGACGGCCGTTTCGTGGAGTTCATCGAGCGTGACCTGCGGGCCACCAACGAGGTGGCCCTGCTGTCGGCCGACATGATCAACGCCGACTTCAACGGCCATCCGGGCATCGGCATCGTCTCCACCGACGACAAGGGCCGCACCGTGCAGCGGGCGTTCTGGGTGTGGGGGCCGAAGGCGTATGAAATCATCGTCGTCGATCCACGGCCCGAGCGGCTGCCTGGATCACGGCCGAGTCCAGGGAGGCCGATGCCGGCGCCCCGGAAAACGCCCCGGTAGGCCATTCGGTGGTGGTGCTGGGGCGGTCGTTCAAAGCCGTTCTGAGCGGGCAGGGGGCTGAGTGGGGCTGGAGCAGCCTGCCCATGGCCCTGGCTGCCCCCATGGGCTGCCGCCCGCAGCGGCAGGTGCCGCTGAACAGATGGAGGCTGCCGGCTCCTGCTGCCGATGAACACGTGGGGCTACTGGCACAGCCGAACAGGTGGGGCTGGCTGGCCCTGCTGCTGGCGCCGATGAACATGGGGTTGTTACCCAGCCGTGGGCGCCACTGGCACGTGAGTCTGCCTCTCCTCTTGCAGGCGTGTATCCTGCAGGGTGATGGACCATTTGCTGTCTTTTCCCGGAGATGCCGACATGACCCTCATCCCGCCACGACCGTTCTGGCGAAAGCCCTGTTTCTGCTGGCCATTGCCGCCGCGGCTGGCTGTGACCGCGATGGTGCACAGATGCCCATCGGGCAGAAAACCCACGAGCTGAAACTGACGGGCATGCAGGAACCCTGTCCTGCGGGGCTGAGCGAGAACGGGGCGCCCGGTGTCACAGGCCGTGCTCGACCGGGTGCGCCAGGTGAGGGTGACCTGGCCCGAAGGTGTGGCGATCGACCGGGAACGGCGTGACGGCGTCTTCTACCATGACGCCATCGTGTTCAACGACCGACCTCGGACGGTCCGTCGAAGACACTGACCGGCTGCAGCGCCAGCATCGACGAGCTGGCAGCCTGGGCCTGTGCGCAATCCGGTGAACGAGGGGACTGCCGTGTGCCCCCGAACGGCTGGACCGGCCCCACATCCGGAAGCACCGGTGATGCCGTCGAAACCGGAAGACCTGAAGGATCCGGCAGGGCGGGCCTGCGAGCAGTTGCCCGCGTCGCTGTCGGGGCTCATGCGCTTGTCCGGTGCGTGTTCGGACCCGAGGCCGCGGCGGTGGCACGGGAAAAGGCCAGGGAGCAGGGAAAAGCGCAGGACAGGGGCAGGTGACGGGGCGGCCAGACAGACGGGTGCTGACGCATCCACGGTCGGGGACGAAAAGCGGTCTGCCCGCCCGGCGGCCGACGGTCCAGCCTCCCTTTGGCCGTGTTGCGCCGGACGATCGCATCCGTATCGTGGCACCGCGGACGGCTTCTTCATCCAGCGGCGGGGGCCTCGCAGGCAGCACAGGACGCTTCGCCAGCAGCCCGGAACGCCTCATCATCCGCATCGGAGCTTCATCGCCGGACCATGGCGCGGCCTATTCTGAGAAGAAGGCCGCAGACGGCCATGCCGTGCCCGCGCGGGCAAGGGCGCCCCGGATGCCGGTACCGATATCGATGGCCTGCAGTTCGTCCGCAACGACAAGGAAGTGGCGGCCATGGTCCGCACCTTCGAAATGATCAGCAGGGCGCGCGAGCGTGCCGATGCCGTGGGCGCCGAAGCAGCCAGCAGGGAATTCCAGATTCCCCAACTGGCCCTGAGCGTGAAGGATCTGCCGCTGACGGGCCCGGTGGCGCATCCGCCGTTCGGCACGGCTCTGGCCGTCACGCCGGCCGGCAGCTGGAAAAACGACCGCTGGATCGGGCTGGCCCGCTACTTCCGGATGGGCGACGGCACCTGGATCGAACTGGCCGAACGGGATCTGGCAGCCTCGCGCGGCATGCTCTACCTCACGCCGGCCATGGTCAATGTGGACATCAACGGCAAGCCGGCCAGTGCCACGGCCTTCGTGGATGGTTCGGGCCGCCGGCTGCGCCGGGTGATCTGGGTCCGCGGCCCGCGATTGCTACGAGCTGACCGTGCTTGACCCGCAGTCCGGCAGCGACCAGGCGGGAAGCACCCGGGGTGGTGGCACGCTGGCCGGTCGCAGCGTGCTCGACATGGCCCGGATGACCGGGCATCCCTGAATGGCCTGTCCGTCAGCAGCGTTCAGAACACACCGCGGTAGCCGGTATGCCGTGCTGGTGCACGGTCGGCTTCATGTCCGGCCTCCGCCCCCCGTTTTCTGGCCTCGGTTAGCAGGCCCAGACTTCTGCCCCGGCTCCCGGGCACCTGCTCTCACACTTGCTGCGCACTACTCGCCGTTCCCGGCCTGCGGATATAGGCCGCCAGCGAGCTGACTTCCTGGTCGGTCAGCACGTTGGTGTTGTGCACCCTGATGGCCGCTTCCAGCGTGGCTGCCGAGCCGTCGTGCAGGTACGGGAAGGTGTACCAGGCATCGCGCAGGCCCGGGGTGGTGATGCCGGTCAGTGGCTTGCCCTGCACGGTGCCGCTGGCGGGCTTGAGCGTGCCGATGTCGTCGAGCTTCGTGCCGCCGTTGCCCAGATCGGCATTGCCGTGACAGGTGGTACAGCCTTCGCGCTGAACAGTGCCTCGCCGGCCTTGCCGGCCGCGGTCATGCTGCGGTCGCTGTTGCGATAGGGGCTGGGGGCGTACTGGCCCAGGCTGTTCACGTAGGCGGCCAGGGCGTCGAGGTCGGTCGACAGGCCCTGTTTCTTTCCGCCCAGCGGGTCGTTGCGGTTGTTCTGGTAGAGGCTGCCTGCCGGCATCAGGCCGGCGCCGCCTTCGAGCTTGATGATCTGTGCCTCGAAGTCCTGCACCTCGTCGAAGTTGCCGCTCCAGTGCAGGCGCTCCTTCTGCCGCCATGGCCCACCAGCGAGATGGTCTTGCGCAGCCCTTCGCCCAGTCCGGTCATGTCCCAGACGCGGCCGTCGCCGTAGCCTTCGCTGTGGCAGCTGGCGCAGCTCGATGTAGTTGTCGCGGGCCAGGCGGGTGTCGCGGGCATCGTGAAAGAGCTGTTTGCCGCGCAGGACCTGGGCGGGCAGCCGGTCGGCGCCGCCGATGGTCTTCACCAGCCGGCCGGTGACGGTCACGCTGCCCGGATCGCGCTCGGTCATCAGGGAACGGATGTCCAGGAAGGTCAGGGTGCGCTGCATGACGTTGGCCACCACGGCCTGTGTGCCGTCGGGCGGGACAGCCACGTCCCTGCGGGGCCATGCCCACCGAATCCATCCGGCGTACCTGCACGGCCGTGCCGGCATCGATGATGGCCAGCTCGCGTGAGGTTTCCAGCGCCACCAGCACGTACTGGCCGTTGGGCGTGTAGGCGGCCGCACTGGCCACGCTGCTGTTGTCGAGGTCGTAGCGGCGGGTGGCGGCCTCGGCAGGCGTGGTGCCATCCAGATCGATGTTCGACAGGATGGCCCGCACGGTGCTCTCGTAGTCGAGTGCCTTGCCGTCGCGGGCGGTGCCGCGCTGGATGTTGTCCTGCTTCGATGGCACCCAGGCCTGCCTGCCGCTGGGCGAGATGACCGGTGCCCCCAGATAGTTGGGCAGGCCCCGGGCCGAGGTGGCGCCGTCGGCCCTCGCGGCTCATGCCCAGGCGAATGGTGTGCTTCAGGGTGGCGGTGGCCGGGTCGAACTGCAGCACCTCGCCTCCCGATCCGGGCTGTCGGCGTTGACGGTCAGCGTGTTTTCACCCGGCACCGGCGGCGAGATGAAGCGGCTGGCCAGCAGGGTGGTGCTGTTGGCGCTGATGGCCAGATGGCGCACGTCAGGCCCCAGCGTCTGGCGTTTTTTTGAGCGCTCGGGTGGTGGCATCGAACTGCAGCAGTTCCTGCGAGCCCAGCGTGCTCGCCCAGACGCTACTGCCATCGGCGGCAGCCACCACACCATAGGGCTGCACGGCAGCGCCCAGTTCGAGGGTGGTGACGACCGTGAGCGTGTCGGGCGCGATGATGCTGATCGTGCCGCTGTAGCGATTGCTCACCCAGGCGTAGCCGGCGTTGTCGATGGCGACGGTGCGGGGTCCATCTCCCACCGGAATCTCTTTCAGCAGCGTCTGCGTGCTGCGTCGAGCACGGCCACGGTATTCTGGTCCGGTTGACCACCCAGATGCGCGCGGTGGCTCGCCGGTCGTAGGTGACCAGCGTGGACGACTGCGCGCGTTGTTGGGCCACCGGCAGGCGATGGAGCCGGCGCCCGAACGGTACCACTGATGCGCAGCACGGCGGGATTGGCGTTGCGACGGGTTGTCGGCATCGTTGCCGGGCAGGGGGCTGTTGGCTGGCGTGGTGGGCGCGTAGGGCGCGGGCACCACGGGGGCCGGATTCTGGCCGGGCTGGGTGTTGCCGTTGCTGGCGCTACCATCCGGGACTGTCATGCCGTTGCCGGCACCGCTGTTGCCGGCACCCGGATTGGCGATGTTGCCCGGTTGGGGGGTGTTGCCGGGCTGTGTGGGGCTGTCCGGATTGGCGGTATTGCCCGGATTGGTGGTGTTACCCGGCTGGGTGGCCGTGCCGCTCTGGCTGCCGTTGTCACCGTTCTGGCCCTGGTGCCGGGCTGGATGAACCTCCTCCGCCCCCACAGGCGGGTCAGGGCGCTGCAGACCAGCAGGGCCGTCAGGGCTGCGGGGCAGGCGGGAAAAACGCTTGGCGGCAGAACCGGGGTGCCGAAGGGCGGGAGGAGATACCCGCTGGGGAATGGCGCAGCGGGGAGGCCGGGCCTGCGGCGGGTGTGTGCCCGGCAGGGGCAGTACGGTCAGAAACGGCAGGGGCGTTGAGGGTGCGGAAAAGCGGCAAGGCGGGCTCCCGGCGGCGACGAGTTTGGCCTCATCACGCCACTATGCGTCAGTTTTCCGGTATTGCACAGGAGTTATGGCACAGAGTGCCGTTACCGGGAGAATCCGTGTGTCTGGCGTCTGCTACCGGCTCATTCGCCTCCGCACCGATGCCGATGTGTCGCTTTGACAAGCCGCCGTGCCGTGGCTTCGACCAGCGCCCGCGAGATGCTGACGTTGGCTGGGCGGGCAGGTCGGGCAGGGCGTCGGGGTCGAACCAGCGGGCATCGCGCAGCTCGGCGGGTCGACGGAAATATCGCCGGCCAGCCATTCGGCCGTGAAGGCCAGCATCAGCGCATGGGGAAAGGGCCAGCTCTGGCTGCCGAAGTAGCGCAGATCGTGGACCTGCAGGCCCACTTCCTCGGCGACCTCGCGGTGCAGGGCGGCCTCGACGGATTCGCCCGCTTCCAGAAAACCCGCCAGGGCGCTGTAGCGTCCCTCGGGAAAGCTGACATTGCTGGCCAGCAGCTGGCGGCCGCGGGTGATCAGCACCATCATGGCGGGCGAGATGCGCGGGTACGAACGCAGCCCGCAGCGCGGGACACTGGACGGCCCGTTCGTGGGTCCAGCCGTTGCGTCGGCACACCGCAGGCACCGCACCAGCGGTGGGTACGCTGCCATTCGAGCAGCTGGCTGGCCTGCATGGCAATGGCGGCCAGCCCGTCGGGCAGGCGGCCGAACCAGCTGCGCAGGCCGGCCGCTTCAGCCGGAGGGCAGGGATACCCCGGTGCCGCCAGTGATCGATGCTGATGGCAGATATGCTGATGGCGGATGGCTGATGGCGGATGTGCTGGTGGCGTGCGTGCCGCGACGGAGGCGGTGGCGGATGTCCGACGGCGGGTGCGCATGGCAGGGCGGCTGCTGCCGGGCGTTGCGTGGCTGGGCAAGGGTGGCACCGGATGCCGGAAAACCCCAGTGGAGGCTAGGGCGTCCAGCCCGATGGCCAGCCAGGGGCTGCCCTGCCATGTGCCCAGCGCTCGCAGGGCATGCCACGCAGCCCCGTCGAGCAGGGCGCCATAATCGTGGCGGGTGAGGGCGGCGGCCCTCGCTGCGCTGGATCAGTTTCTGGCCTGCGAACAGCAGGATGGGTGTCGGGCCGGGCCAGCAGGGCGGCAACGCCGTGTTCCCGGCACTGATCTGGAAGCCGTGAGGCAGTTGCAGCATGTTCAGGACTTTGCTGTCTTGCTGCTGGAACAGGGCGTCGAGCTGCTGGCGGGCGGAAGCGGCGGCGGCATCGGCGCCGATGACGGGGGCGGCGTGGTGATGCGCGTCTGCGTCATCGGGTATTCGTCGGCAATGCGGTCTTCCCAGAAGCTGGCCGGGTTGGGTGCGGCGAAGAAGCGCTTGGCCACCCTCGGCCGGCAGACTGCGGTAGCTGCGCAACAGGCCGTCCTGAAAGGCTATTTCCAGCGTTTGCCGGTTTTTCGTCGTAGGCGGCAGAACGAGGCTGTTGCTGTTCAGGGCACGGTGGGGCAGCGGATATCATGGGACGGGCTTCCGGGCGGGGCTTCCTTTCGGGAAACCTTCATAATAGCGCCTCTGGCAGGTGTTGTCCCCCTGAATCCATGGTAGTCTCTGGCCGTGAGGAAAAACTTCCTTTGTGCGCATGTCCGCATGATCCAAAGCGCTTCCGAGGCCAGCTTTGACGCACGCGTTTAAAGTTCCCGACGGGCGCCCGGGTGGAGCGGAGGTCGAAGGATGAGTCTGGATGTGGCAGCAAGGTTCGCCGCGCTGCAGATGGTCAGCCGCTGGATCGCAGGCACGGGCGTTGGTGCAGGGGCGCCGCTCGCTGGAAGACGAGCTGGCCGTGCTGCAGCAGAAGGCGGCCGATACGGCGTCGTTCAATCCGCTGGCCTGGGTGGACTGGGCGCGGGCCCGGTGAGGCCCGGCAGCTGATGGATGATCTGCGGCGCGATCCGGCCCGCATGCGCACAAGCCGCTGCTGGGTGCGTGGATCAGCGTGAAGGATCTGTTCCAGCTCGAGGGGCGCCCATGGCGGCTGGCACCCGGGCACCATTGCCGGTGCTGCCACCGCAGGACAGTGCCGTGGTGCGCCGTCTGCGCGAGGCCGGGGCGCTGGTGTTTGCCAAGACAGAACATGCACGAGATTGCGCTAGGGCGCCACCGGCGAGAATCCGTGGACCGGGCGATGTCTGCAACCCTGGGATTCGGGCGCGGCAGGCCGGCGGCTCATCGAGTGGTTCGGGTGTGGCCGTGGCGCTGCGGCTGGGGCATGCGTCCATCGGCAGCGATACGGGTGGTCTGATCCGCATTCCGGCGGCGTTCTGCGGTGTGGTGGGGTTCAAGCCCACCGTCGGCAGCATTCGCTGGAGGGGCGCTGCTGTCCTGGACCTGTGATCATGCCGGTCCGCTGACCCAGCATGCAGGATGCCGCGCTGCTGTATGCAGTGCTGTCCGGCCGCAGCGTGCGGCATGGGCGGGTGGCCCGACGGCCGCGGCTGGCGGTGCCGTACCGGTGCTCGCCAGGCGGCTGGACGAGGCGGTACATCACACCTTCCAGCGGGTGCTGGGCTGGCTGGGGAGGTGGCGGATCTGGTGGCGCTGGAGCCGTCCGACATGGACGTGCCGTGGCGCCACTATTCTCCCTCGTGCGCGCCGAGGCGGCGCGTGTGCACCATCGCGCGCACTGGCGGCCGGAGGATGGGGTTTCTGGCAGGGGTTCTGGAACCGCTGCGGCTGGGCGATCTCGCCGGCGCAGAATACATTGCCGCGCTGCAGGCACGCCGGCAGTCATGGCAGAATTGGATGCCGTGCTGGCCGGTGCGGATGCTATGGTGCTGCCCACCTCGCCATCTTCCCGCCCCGGCGGGCAGACGGAGGCCGAAACCCGCGGCGGCACGATGACGGTGCGCGAGGCCGTGCTGGGCCAGACGCTGCTGTTCTCGCTGCCGGAGTGCCGGCCATCAGCCTGCCGATGGGAACGATGCGCGGGGAGTGGGATCAGGCAGGGGCGGACCCGTTCGGGAGAACTGCGTCTGGATGGCCTGCCGCAGCAGGGACAACGGGGGACTGCCAGGGCAGCAGGAAGGGCAGCGGGGACGGCCGGGAGAGCCGGAGCAGCCGGGAGAGGCGAGCGTGTCGGGCAGCTGGTGCAGGATCATCCCACCCCCGCCAGACGGGGTGACATGCCGTTTGGCCTGCAGCTGGTGGGCCGCCGTGACGGCGACGCCGGCCTGCTCGCCCTGGCGCAGTGGCTGGAAGGCGTGCGGACGCCGCGCATCCTCTGAGAGGGTGGCGCAATCATCCTGGAGGGCGCGGCGCACCTGTACAACCGTCGAAGCAGCTGTACAGGCATTTTCTGATCCGTTTCGCAGACCAACCGGGCCGGGCCATTGTCTCGGCCCTGTTCTGCAGGCCCCGGTCGGGACGTGCCAACCGTGCCCGGGCAGGGGCGGTGAGGGATCAGCCTTCAGGACGGCCATCACCCGGTCGCGGATCTCTTCCACGGTGCCGCACACCGGCCAGTGCGTGATAGCGCGGTGCGGCGGCATCGCCGGTCTTTCGCCCAGGCCCGGTAGTAGTCGACCAGTGGGCGGGTCTGCTGCTGGTAGACATCCAGACGCTTGCGGACCACTTCCTGCGGTCGTCGTCACGCTGGGTGAGGGGCTCGCCGGTCAGGTCGTCCCTTGCCTTCGACCTTCGGCGGGTTGAAGCGATGTGATAGCTGCGACCGCCAGGGCTGGTGCACGCGGCGACCACTCATGCGCTCGATGATGGCACGCTGTCGGGCACCTGCAGTTCGACCACATGGTCCAGCTGGATGCCGGAGTCACGCAGGGCCTGGGCCTGCGGAATGGTGCGCGAAGCCGTCGAACAGGTAGCCGTTGGCGCAGTCGGCTGCTTCAGGCGTTCCTCGACCAGGCCGATGATGATGTCGTCCGACACCAGCTTGCTCGTCCATGACCTGTTTGGCCATTTTGCCCAGCTCGGTGCCGGCCTTGATGGCGCACGCATGTCGCCGGTGGAAATTTGCGGGATGCCGAAGGCGCGGTGATGAGCCGGCCTGTGTGCCCCTTGCCGGCACCTGGGGCCCGAAGAATCAGTCGCATGGAAGTCCTGGTAGTGAATGTTGGTCGTCCCAATTGTAACGCGCTGTCCCGATCACACCACTACGTCCACAAACCGGCCGGAACAGGCATTTTTTGGCGTGCCGTAGCGTCGGGGTGGGCAGCCGGACGTGCCTGGTGCCTCATGGATTCATTTGTTCCTGCGCTGGACCGGGCGATGTGTCGACAAGGCATGTCGTGCAGGCACGGCCGGCGCCCAGATGTCAGCATGCGTCTCAGCGCCCGGCCAGCCGGGCCCGCACGGCTTCCAGATCGGCCGGTGTGTCGACCCCGGCGGTGGCGCCTCGTCGGTGCGCAGCTTGATGCGATAGCCGTGATGGAGCACCCGCAGCTGTTCCAGGGCCCTCGATCTGCTCCAGGGCACGGGGGCCAGATGGGCGTAGCGGGTGAGAAAGCTGCTGCGGTAGGCGTACATGCCGATGTGACGCAATGGCTGGGCCATGTCGAACGCCTGCCGGGTGGCGTCGCTGTCGGGCTGGGCGCCCCAGGCGAGCGGGCCGCGTGCCCAGGGCAGCGGGCTGCGCGAGAACAGCAGGGCACGGTCGTCGGCGTCGGCCACGACCTTCACCACGCTTGGGATTGAGCCAGTCGGCCGCGCCTGCACCGGATGCACGGCGGTGCCGTAGGGCAGTCGGGGGTCGGCTGCAGGGTGGTGGCCAGCGCATCGATGAGGGTGGGCGGATTTCCGCTCGTCGCCCCGCACGTTGACGACGACGGTGTCCTGCGCCAGTTCCATCAGCGTGATGGCCTCGGCCAGCCGTTCGGTGCCGGAGGCGTGGTCGGCCCGCGTCATGATCACCTCGTGTCCGTGCAGCCGGGCTACGGCGGCCACTTCCTCGCTGTCGGTGGCAATGGCCACGCGGTCGGCCTTTGACCGGCGGGCCTCGATTGGCCACACGGACCACCATCGGTACCCCGGCAATGTCGGCCAGCGGCTTGTTGGGCAGCCGGGTGGAGGCCAGACGGCTGGAATCAGCACCACGAAGTGGACGGTGTGGCGGTGGCGTGGCGGGGGCATCGCCCGGGGTATGTGCTGCGCCTCATGGTGCGCTGGAAGGCTGTTGCCGGGGCGCACCGTCCAGCCGGGTGGCTCTTCTTCGATCATCACCGGCACGCCATCACGGATGGGGAAGGCGAGGTGATCGGCCTTGCAGGTGAGGGTCTGGGCCTGGCGGTCATAGTTGAGCGAACCCCGCATGCAGCGGGCAGACGAGAAATGTCGAGGGGGTCATCGGTGGTCAGTTCCCTGAAAGAGTCCGGAGCGGGGCACGCATGGATGGGCGGTTCCGGTGGTATCCGGCGTATCCGCCCGATGGTATCCGGTGTGCCCGCCCGGTGGTGTCCGGTGCGTCTTCGGGCGTTTGGCCGTGCGGCGTGTGCCACGGCCGGCATGGCAAATGGTTTGCTCAGCTGGAACGGATGTGCCGGCGGCAGCGGTGCAGCGGCGCCCAGCCTCGGAGCAGCCATTCTAGCAGTGCGGGCTCCGGCACGGCCTCGATATTGAGCACCCAGCAGCGCTGCTTCAGCACATCCGGAAAATCCTGGGCACTTTCACGGCGTCCTGGCCGTCATGATGAGGGTGGCCTCGGGCAGGCTGGCCAGCCATTCGGGGAGATGCGGCGTGATCGGGCAGCGGATACTTCGTGATGTCCAGCCCCAGCTTGCGCAGGCTGCCAAAGAAACGCTCGGGCGCGAGATGCCGGCCACGGCCGCTAGTGTTCTGCCCCTGGTGGACGGGCCACGAAGGCTTTCCCTGTTTCGAGTTGGACGGATTCTGCCCGAGCGGGTGGATGCTGCCGGCTCGGTGCGCACACCAAAGGCACGTGGAGCCGGGCCGGCGGTACGCTGCGGTGCGGCGGCCGCCGGGGTGGTCATCGAGGCTGCAGTGCTGCGAGTTGGCGGCGTTTGCGGTGGCGCAGCCGCCGGTCGAAACCGGTGCGCCTCGCCATCGGCTCCCCCAGGCGGGATGCTGGTGGATGGTGCGAGGCGCGATGCCGAGCCGATGCAGTGTGGATGCCTGTGCAGACGCCTCGCGTGGGCGCGGATGGTGGTGCCGGGGCCATTGCCGGGCCGGAAGCTACGGCTGACGCCGGGTTCGAACCTGAAACCGACGCGCCTTCCGTGCCCACCTCATCCCCCGTCATGCCCGTCATCTCTGGCCAGCAGACCCCGTGCCTGCAGATCGGCGCGGGCGGCCGGCATCAGTGCCTCGGGCAGCAGCAGGGCGTCCACGGTGTTCAGGCGCTCGATGGGTTCGCAGCGTGACCGGCTGGCAGGCAGTGGCGCTGCCCAGCCCCATCGGGTGCATCATCACCAGTTCCAGCGTGCGGGGCAGGCGGCGTGCTGCAGGCCATCGTCGGAAAATCACCACGTCCAGCCTGGCGTGGTGCTGCATAGCAGTTCCAGTGCCTCCGGCGACGGCTGCCCACGGCCACCGGCAGCCCCTGTCTGTGCCAGCAGCAGGGCCTCGTCTCCGGCTTCATCCGGGGAGGTACGCGCATCGATCAGGCGGGCACCCGGTTGCCGCGGGCGCGATAGCCGCGGGCCAGCAGGCCCACCTTCAGCCCCCTGCGCGGTCAGCAGCCGGGCCAGGGCGATCACCATGGGTGTCTTGCCCGAACCGCCCACCACCAGGTTGCCCACCACGATCACGGCCGGGCGGGCGTTGCCGGGCAGGCGTTCCACCTTCAGGGCCCGGCGCCGGGCCTCCCTGTCCCACCAGCTTCGGGAGCTGGTTCAGGATGGGCCAGGCCAGACGGTAGATGCGCTTCGCCAGCCTCGCGGGTAGCCGAACCAGACGGCCAGCAGCCAGGTCTCGACACGCTGGCGCAGGGCTTCGGATTTCACGCAGGGTCCTTCAGGGCAGGAGAGGGAACAGGCATAGGGCAGGGCACGTGACCGGGAACCGCACCGTGAATGTCCCCGCATGCAGCAGGCATGAAGGCTGCCCAGCATCTGGTGTATCACCTGCACCCATGAAAAAGGGCGCCCCGAAGGACGCCCCTGAAGTATAGGAGGAACCGTCGTTGCCCGTCCTGCAGACGGTACCGCCGTCGCCCGTCGTGCAGGTGGCAGGGTGAGCGCTCAGTCTCGGCTGGCGGGTCTCGTGGCAAAGCTCACGCGGGCCAGGCCGGCGATGCGGGCGCTTTCCATCACGTTGACCACCGACCGGTGCGAGGCGGACGCATCGGCATGGATCACCACGATCGCCCGCCGGTCGCCGGCGGCCCGGGTCAGGATGCCGGCCAGCGTGTCCGGATCGGCGTGACCGACGGTCTCGCTGTCCACCCGGTACTGGCCATCGGCCGTGACGGCCACCAGAATCTGCACCGGCGCTTCCGGCGATGCCTTGCCGGCGGCCGAGGGCAGGTCCACCGCCAGCTCACGGTAGCGGTTGTAGGTGGTAGACCATCAGGAAGCATGAGGATCACCAGCAGCAGATCGATCAGCGGAATGAAGTTGATTTCGGCTCGTCGCGCCGGAGCGAACGACGGAAGTTCAATGCCGGCCTCCAACACCCTTGATCACATCCACCAGGCGCAGCGGACTGCCGCTCCATTTCATCAGATAATCATCCAGCGGCTGCGAAAGCCGCGGTACGCCACCAGGGCCGGAATGGCCACGCCAATACCGAAGCTGCGGTGTTGGAGAGCAACCGAGATGCCGTGGGCCAGCCGGATCGTTGCGGCGGCATCTGCGAGCCGAAGATCTGATCATGCCGATCACGGTACCAGAGGCCCAGCAGCGGGGGCGACGGTGGCCAGTGCCAGCGTGGGCAGGGAAGGCCCAGGTCGTGGGCCACGGCGCGCCGCTTTCTTCCATCGCGTCCTTGATCATCTCGCGCGATTCGAATTCGTGGCGCAGGCCGGCCGCCAGCACGCGGCCCAGCGGAGGAGCGCTCGACCCGGCCGACCATCTCGGCGTTGAGCTGCCGGTTGCGGTGCAGCGTCACCACTTCCTCGAGCATGCCCGGGGAGAATCTTGCGGCGTTGCAGGTGATCGAACGTTCGATCGATCAGGGCGACCGTGATGATCGAGGCAGGATCAGAAACCAGATGGGCCAGCCAGCGGCCGAGATGATGGAGAACAAGGAACACATCTCGGAAGATGGAACTTTCGGGCGGACGCGAACGCCCGGATTGTCGGTTTTTGACCGCAATCGGCAAGTGTGGCACGGTGAGCGTGGTCTGCGTGACAAACCCTGTTCGACACGACTGCCTTGTGTGACACGGCATGCGTAATTATGCGAGGTGTTGCCGGCTCCCTGCGGGCGTGGCGTTCGCGGGTCACAGGAAAAAAGCTATATCATTCAAAGGGATTGTGTGACGGTCAGATGGTCTGGACGGGTACTTTTCGCAGGCTGGGCTGTCCGTGCCGTCGTTCCGCTTCGAGCAGGTTCCCGTGCCGATGAAACAACAGGAAAGCGTTTTTACAGCTGGTTCGAAGGCGTTTACGGCCGAACAGGCCCTCGACGGTCGGCCAGCTCAACCGGATGGCTGGTCGTGTACCGCAGAGCACGTCTCGGGGTGGTGAAGGTGGTGGGCGAGCTGTCCAACTCACGCGGGCCGCCAGCGGGCACTGGTATTTCACCCTCAAGGACGCGGGCGCGGCGGTGCGTGCGGTCATGTTCCGTTCGGCTGCTGCCCGGGTGGACTTCCGCCCGCGCGAGGGCGACCAGGTGGAGGTGCTGGCCCGTGTGTCGCTCTACGAGGCACGGGGTGACTTCCAGCTGGGGGTCGAGCGCATGCAGCTGGCCGGCGCTGGCGATGTCTGGCAGCGCTTTGCCCGGCTCAAGGCCCTGCTGCAGGCCGAGGGGCTGTTCGATGCGGGTCGCAAGCAGCTGCTGCCGCCCGACATCCGCCACCGTGGGCATCGTCCGCTCGCTGAAGGCCGCGGCCCTGCAGGATGTGCTGACCACGCTGCGCCGGCGGGCACCCCAGCTGCGCGTCATCATCTACCCGGCTGCCGTGCAGGGGCAGCAGGCACCGGCCGAGCTGATTGCCGCCATCGGGGCGGCCGAATCCCGGCAGGAGTGCGACGTGCCGCTGCGGTGCGGGCGGCGGATCGTTCGAGGATCTGACGCTTTCAACCATGATACGGGCTGCGCCGGCTGGCTGGTTGCAGTCTGCCGGTGGTGAGCGGGTAGGGCACGAATCCGGATTTTCACGCTCACCGATTTCGTGGCCCGACGTGCGGGCACCCACCCGACCGCCGCGGCGGCCGAGCTGGTCAGCCCCGATCGCCGGCAGGCCCCGCAGCAGCTGGCGCATCGTGGGCACCGTCTGGCCGCTGCGCATGCAGCACCAGCTCGAACGGCTGGCCCAGCGGCTCGATATGGCCGAGCGCTGCTGCGTTCGCCCGGCAGCAGCTGCAGGTCCGCCACCAGCGGCTGGCGCAGCTGGCCGGACGGCTGTCGCAGGCCATGACGTGCCGGCTGCCATCACCGCAGCGCGCTCGAACGGCAGACCGAGCGCGCAGCGCAGCATGACGACCTGTCTGGCAGGGCAGCCGGAACCGGCTGCAGCGAGTCGAGACCTGCTGCGCGCGCCGCAGACCGGGCCGGCTGCCTTCGTCTGCAGCGCGCCGAAGAACGGCTGGCGCAGCGCCGGCCTGAACTGGCAGCGTGCGCGCAGCGGCTGGACCGCCGAGACGGCCTGGGACCGATCAGCCCGCTGGCCGTGCTGGGACGGGGCTACGCCACCCTCGTGCGCGACGAAAATGGGCGGTTGCTGGCCTCGGCTGCCGACGCACCGCCAGCCGCCGCTGGACGATGCAGCTCAGGATGGCCGGCTGGCCGTGACGGTCGATGCCGTGTGGTCTGCGACACCGTTTATAACGGTGTGCCGCAGGTTGATTTTGGGGAACATGCGCCCATCTGCCGGTTATCATGATTTTTGCCACAGGCAATACCGCCTGTCGTGACACGCTGACCGGCTGTCCTGCCGGTTGCGTCGCAACGGCAGTCCGGGCGGTCTGTGCCAGTACCGCTCCTTATCTTCCGGCAGCCGCGCTGTTCTTCACCTGAGGAACACCCGCAGGTTTCTCATCCAGATGTTCATCGCTGGCCTGATCATCGGCCTGCTCGCCCGCGCCATCATGCCCGGTACCCAGAAGCTGGGCTGGACTGGCGACGGCCATTCTCGGTATCGTCGGCTCGGCCGTGCCACTTCGTGGGCGGTGCCATGCACTTATCAGCCGCGAAACCGCCGGCTGATCGCTCGGTCATCGGCGCGCCATCGTGGTGCTGGCGGTACGACAAGATCAAGAGCTCGAGGCGCTGCCCTGAGCAAGTCGTGGCAAACTCTGACATGCGTTGCCGTCTGGCCGCCCCGTCCACGCCTCGCGGGCTGACAGTGCCGGGCGCCCCGTCGGCATGGTCTGGGTGTGCGCAGGCAGGAGAGGGTCGTAGGCGTCCGGAGTTCGTATGTACGGGCTGTTCCGCCGTGTGACCTGGGCCCTGGTTCGCAATATATATCGGTGGGCTTGCAAGGCCCGCCACTCTTCCGATCACACATCACCGAATCCTCACCCTCATGCTGGCCGAACCAGCCCTGGTTCATCTCCAGCGCCCATGCGACGCTCGCTGGCGGGCAATGGCTGTATTCATCCCGCCGCCGGCCGGCCAGGCTGGATGATCCGCCTTGTCGTCCAGAAAACGCCAGCGACATGGCGGGACCGCGCAAGCCTTCATCCAGAACAGTAAAGCGCGGGCGTTTCTCGAACATCGAACAGTACGCGTGATCGGCCGGCATGTCTGCGTGGTACATCAGCTGCTGGGCATCGGTGCTGGCCACCCGGCCCGATGGCGCCCGCGCACCTCAGGGTCCGGACGGGAAGGGCGTTTTCGTCCTGCTGGCGGTTTTATGTCTGGCTGCCTGCAGTGTGCCCTGATTGCCGGAGCCCGCCTGATCACTGGTATGTGCGCAGACACCCAGCGTGCAATGGGCAAATCGGCAAGGGCGACGGGCAGAAGGCGAGCGTAGGGACATGAGTGTGCGCGAGATCACGGGAGACGCGGCAGTGCAGGTAATCTCCATGCGTGCCGTGGCCGCCGTCCGGTGTCATGGGCGGTGTCGGGATCCCAGCCACACGACGGCTGTGGATGTGGGCAGGTGTGTACCGTCCGGTAACGGCTGAAGGCGTCCCGGATACGGTGAGCTTCCCGTGTGCGGCCCTCGTGTGGCATGGACCCGGCAGGTGCCGGCATGCGGACGCAAACTGCAGTCGCACGGTGGTCTGGTCGACCCCGGCGGGGCGTCCCATCGGTACTACACCCTGACACGCCCATTTCGGCCGTCTGCGGGCGATTGGCCCGCCCGCGCTGGCATAACTACCCACGGGGGCCTTTCGCCCGGGATGCGGTACTGCGACCGGTGCCGGGCTGCTGCCCCGCCGGTCGCGCGGTGGTTCCTCCAGGCGACTGTTCGTTCGGGCAGGGGCGTGCAGCTTCGCCGGCACCATTGCGCAGACGAGTGTCTGCGGCCCGCGCCATCCGCCCCCCAGCTGCTTTCACCCGGCCGTTTCGCCCTGGCTGGTTGCGGCCCGACAGGCCGTGCCGGTCGCCGGCATCCCGTCCACCCACACAGGTTCTCGCCAGTACAACACATCAAGGCCCCGCCGAGGGGCAGAAGATCACCGTCAATCCGGATTGCTCAACGTGCCGACAATCCGGTGCCACATCGAGGGGACGGTACCGGTTTCGACATCACCCCGTCGTGTGAAGGTGGTGGATGCCGCCGTCCAGAAAGCGGCGGCGCAAGCGCTAACCACTGACGGAAATCTACGCCACGGCGAAAAGGCCACGAAGGTCTATGGGCCGACGTCACGCTCGACGCGACGCGCCGACGCGCTGCGACTACGTGGTGTCCATCGAGTCCGCTGACCACCCGGTCGGTGGTGGCATCCGTTCGCTGAACTGGCCCTGCGCCGCAGCTGACCCGTAGGTCTGTCTGCGGCCGGTTCAGTATTTTCTCGATGGTGTGCCTCGCCGGTGCGCGAGCCGCACGACCGGATGCGTCTTCCGCGAGAACCTCGACATCTACGCCGGTATCGAGCACGAAGCCCCGTCCGACAAGGCGAAAAAGCTCATCGACTTCCTGCAGAGGAGCTGGCGTCACCAAGATCCGCTTCTAAACCCGGCATCGCACCGCCGGTCTCGAAAGAGGCACCGAGCGCCGTACGAAGCGCCATCCAGTACGCCATCCCACAACGACAGGCCGTCGGTCACGCTGGTGCACAGTGGCACATCACGAAGTTCACCGAAGGCGCCCGTGATCGCTGCGCACTGGCGAAGAACGAGCGCTGTCGAGCCGCTCGACGGTGGCCCTGATGAAGCTGAACCCCAAACGGGCAAGGACATCATCATCAAGACGTGATCGCCGACGTTCCTGCAGTAGATCCCGCTGCGCCCGGCCGAGTACAGCGTCATTGCCACTGAACCCGATCGGCGAACTACATCTCCGACGCGCTGGCGGCCCAGTGGGCGGCATTGGCATCGCCCCGGGTGCCAACTCAGTCGACCGGTGGCCGCGTTCGAGGCCACCCACGGCACGGCGCCGAAGTACGCCGGCAAGGACTACGTGAACCCCGGTTCCAAAATCCTCCGCCGAGATGATCGCTGCGCCACATGGGCTGGACCGAAGCGGCTGACCCGATCATCTCCTCGATGAAGAAGGCCATCGCCAGCAAGAAGGTCACCCATGACTTTCGCCCTCGCCTGCTGCCGGATGCCGAAATAGGTCTCGTGTCCGCTTCGGCTGTGATGATCGACAACATGTGAGGTACTCGCTGTTCGTAACGGCCGGCGGCGTGACCTGCTTCCGGGTCCGCAGTGTCGCCGATGGGTGGTCACCGCGGTGCGCCCATGGGGCACGGATGCCGCAGGGCGCACGGCGTGATGATGCTGTCACGCCTGAATGTGGGCGGCCCAGTCCGTGCGCTTTTGCTGGCCGCAGCCGGTCGGGGTGAAGCGTCCTGGGGCTATCTGGTCAGGCGGACGACCGATGGATCTGCCAGAGCTGGTCACGGAGACATGCCTTCGGTCAGCTCGCCCCTGCAGCCGGCTCCAGCCGGCCATCGCTCTCGATCTTGCCGCCCGTCCAGATCGCGCACGAAGCAGCCGTAATATTGCTCACCATGGTGCGGCCGCTTGCCCGGCGCGCGTCATCTCGCCCCGGCGGCCAGTGCCGCACGGTAGAAAGCGTCCACCTCATCCGTCGTCGCCGCGTAGAAGGCCACATGCACACCGTTGGCCGTTTTCCGCCGGCTTGCTGCGTCACAGGGCGCCTGAATCCAGAACTCCCGGATAGCCGCCTGAAGCGCCACGGCCGGCACTCGCGCTCAGGTTCGAAAGCGCTCGATACCGAGCGCGCCCAGCACCTGGTCATAGAAAGCAACGGCCTTCTCGAACTGGTTGGTGCCCAGGGAGACGTGGGAGAGAATGCTGGGGTTGGGGGCGCTGCCGGGCATGGCGCTTTCTCCTTTGGTCGTTGACAATACCGGTCCATTGTCCCACGAACGAAAACGCCCCGGTGCATGGCTGAGCACTGCACGGGGCTGTGCGTCTCATGAATCTCCTCCCTAAAGACCTGGATCGGCACGTCTGCTCGCGCCCGCTGCTGGGCGGGGCTGCCTGCTGGCCGTGCTGGCGCTGAGCCTGAGCTGGGAGCCACACGTGGCGGTGGTCACCACGGCCTCGGCCTTCACCATTGCCTTCGGTGCGGCCCATGCGCTGCCCGGCGGCGCTGGTGGCCGATGATCGTCACCTGTCTGGCATGGCGTCGGCCACGGTGCTGGGGTCGGTAGCGTGAAGAGGCCTGGGCCCTGTTTGCGCTGGCCGGGATTCTCACCGCTGCTGCGCGGCGCCCAGCGCCTGGAATGGCGGACGCTCGGTGGTGGTGGACCTGCAGGTGGTCTGTGCCTTCTGGTGCCAGCCATTTTCCGGGCAGCTTCGACGCGGGGCTGGAACGGGCCGTGCTGGTGGTAACCGGAGGCGGTGCGCAGATCATCTTCACACCGCTGACCGCGTCCCTGGCCGGCCTTTGCGGCCGCGCTGCCTCGCCACCGCTGCAGGTGTTCCAGCAACAGGCGCGAGCTGCGCCGCCACGCACTGACGGCAGCCGCGTAGGTGCTGTCGCTGCGCGCTGGCCCGCGTGTCGCTGCATAACGACCACTGGGCCCATTGCGGCGCTGATGGGCTGCGTCCGGGCCTGCATGACACCCGCATATCGCCACCTGCGCCGGCTGACCGGCACGCTGGCGTGTGGCCACCCGCGTTCATCATCGGCTGGAGCGCACGATGCCACTGGCTGGCTGGTGGTGTTTCACGGCCCTGGCGGCGTCGGCCGCCTTTTCCACGCAGAAGGCGCACTATGGCCTGTTCACCCGCCTGATGTCGGCCACCATCATCTTCACTGCAGGCCATTCGGCCATGGCGATCCGCTGGCGGCCACCGAGCATGCATCGAGGCCACGCTGCTGGGCGGCAGTGTGGCGCTGGTGCTGGGCATGCTGCTGTCGCCGACCGAACGCTTCCTCGAAAACGGCGCATTTGGCGCGTATCAGGGGGTTTTCGTCCTGCGGGGACGATTGGATCCATGACACGCCTGAGTCCACGGCACGTGCCAGGCGCTCGCGCTGATGGTCGATGGTAGGCGAGTCCATGCTGTTCCGTTACGCCCAGTGCTTCTTCTTCGACGCTGCCCGATGCCCGTTGGCTGCGTTGCCGGGTCCCGCCGGTGAAGCGCCGCAGCGAGGGTTTGGCGGTAGAGGTGCTACGTTGTGCTCGGCCGGGCACTACGCCGCGATCGTCCAGCGGCTTTTCAGCATGTCGGCTTCCAGTGCCATCCAGTCATTGCCCCTTTCCTGACGATGTAGTCCTGATGGAACACATGGCACGTGAAGTGGCCGCGTACAGCTTGTGGCTGATGCGGCTGTCGATGCTTGCCGGCGCTGCTCGAACCCAGTCCGATCGCTGCGGCGCCGTCCAGCGCCACATCTTCCACCGTGTCGTCGCGCACGGCGGAAGCGTGCCGTCCCGCCGAGGCACCGCAAAGCGGGGCAGCGCCATGCGCGCCGGTGGCACTGTATCGAACGCCACCACGCCCGGCAGGTGGCGAAAGGCATGTCTCTGACAGCGGAGAGACGCCCGCGGCATCGTGTGTGCCGTGTGGTGTTCGGGTGGGTCACTGACGATGCCTGCGTGCTGCACTGCGCTACCTTGTACCCGCAGCCGCACCCGTACCCGTCACCTGTACCCGCAGTGCCCGGTGTGCGTACCGAAATACGCGGTCAGATACTGCCGCCCTCTTCCACGCCCTCGCCACCCATCTTCAGGATCAGGTGATGCTCGTACCGGTCGCGCCGCAGTCAACGCCGCAGGTGCTGTGGCAGCAGCCGGGCAAAGACCTGCAGCGCCTTGTCGGCAAAGTGTGCGGGCAGGAAGGGCAGTTTTTTCGCCAGCCGGTCCACCCGTGCCCTGAAGGCAAACAGCGCCGGCAGCCGGTGTGTGCCCAGCTTTTGATCACCCAGCAGGTGTCCTGCATAAACGCAGCAGCAATATCGAAGGCGTCGCGATGAATGTATTCGCCGAAATCGGGTAGACTGAAATGCCAGCACGTGGCGGCGCAGGGTCGTTCAGGACGTGCGTGTCGTTGAGTGCCGATGTAGAACACCGCCGTCTGCTTTTCCAGCGGGAAGGTGTCGAGCCGCACGGCAAACACGCCCAGCCGGCCGGCGCTGCCCGAGGCTTCGTAGTGACGGGCCGGATCGGCATTGAAGCGGGCCGGGGTGTCGGCATCCACCCGCCGCACGTGATGACAGTAGGCGGACGATGCCCTGCCGCAGCCCAGCAGCTACATCGCGCGTGTAGCGGCCTTCCTGCAGATTGGTCAGGGATTTCTTCCGGCGTGTCGCCCAGCGCAATGCCCAGGTGATTGACCAGCTGCAGCTCGCCGCTGGCATCGAGCCGTGCGTACAGCGCCATCTCGTGTAGGCTGGGGCCCCTGCTGCACCAGTGCGCCGCCCGAGTTGTTGCAGATGCCCCCGATCACCGAAGCACCGATGCAGGACGAGCCGATCACCGAATGTGGCTCGCGTCCGTGCTTTCTTCAGCAGCACTTCCAGTGCGTTCAGCGTGAGCCGGGCAGACAGACCACCTGTTCCGCCCGGCTGAGAGCAGCTGGATGCCGTCCATGCGCAGGGTGTTGATGATGACGATGTCGCGTTCGTAATCGTCTCCCTGCTGGGGTGGAACCGCCGGTCAGCCCTGTGCTGGCGGCCTACTGATGATGGCATCGCCTGCACACAGACCTGCAGTACCCGCCAGTATTCGAGCAGTGTGCTGGCCGCACCACCGCCAGCGCCTTGCCACCGCCGAAACGGTAGCCGGTGCGGAAGGGTTCGGTGCGCAGGGTCGGTGAGTACGCTGCGCCAGCGACCACCTGCGTGCAGGCTGGTCATGCGAGTGGCGGAAAGACGGGACGACATGACGACGGGCAACGACGGATTGAACGGGCCAGACAGAAGAAGCCAGACAGAAAAAGGCCAGAACGGGCCAAAAACAGGCTATTTTGCCGCTTTGGCGCTCCTTCGCCACTGCGCGACGCCGCTCGACGGACAACGCAGCGCCAGATAGACGCCCCAGGCAGCCAGGGTCAGATGACCCAGCAGCTCACCAGCCCCAGTGCTAGCCCTGCAGCCGGATGGCCGGCACCAGGCGCGACGCCAGCAGCAGCCTGCCAGACGCAGCCACCGGGTGGCGACCGGACAGGGAAATGCCCCAGCAGCCTCTCCGTGCCGCCCATGGCCAGCATCAGGGCCACGAACGCCGGCATGCGTCAGCGCTAGCGGCGCAGCGTGGCGAGGGCGGGTGGACAGGGCCATGACCTGGTGCTCCGCCGGCGTGCAGGCGTGTGTGGTGGTGGCCTCCGGGTCCGGTGCGCCGGCGACCGCCGTTCCCGTGCCAGCTTTTGCCGTGAGGAGGGCGCGGGCCTGCTGGCTGTCTCTGCTTTTGCCGGCCCCCGCTCGTGGTGACGGAGGCAGCTCCTGCGGGTCGTTCGGGCAGCCGCCGGCGCTTTTCTGGCCGGTTTGCTCCGGCCGGAACCGGGCCGTTCGCCAGGCCAGGTTGCCCATCAGGAGGGCCAGTGCCAGCAGGCCCATATCCATCGTCACGAAGGTCCAGTCCCCTGCCGCAGACTGGGCAGTCCCCTGCGGAGGTGAGCGCGTTCGGCACGGGGGTCAGTGCCAGCAGCCCGGCACAGCCTGCCAGCAGTTCGATCCATGCCTGCCGGGCCGGTCGCGGCAGGCATACAGTGCCGCCAGCGCCCAGACGCCAAAGAACACCGCGATCTCCGCCTCGGCGCGTCCGCCGATGGCCGCCACCAGACGGTCCAGCCCGTGACGGTGCCTCTGCCAGGGTGGCATCTCCGCTGCCCTGGCTCCGCATCAGCCGGCAGCAGCCGGTTGCCCCACAGAAAGGCCGTCATCGCCAGCGGCAGCCCGGCGATGGTGGCGATGTTGAGCCGCTCCACCAGCCGGAAGCCAAAGTACGCGGTCCGGATCGGGCAGCTTCACCGACGCTTGACCGTCCACAGCACCAGCCGCTGCCCACCATGCGCGGTACCGGCCAGCCCCAACAGACAGCCAGCGCACTGCGGCTGAGAAGACAGCGCCCCTCGCAGGGGCGATCAGCGTTCCGCGGCGGGCGGTGATGTCGATGCTGCTCGAGCAACTCGCCGCTGGTGCCGTGAGCACCAGGTACTGCCGGGCTCTCGACACTTGACCCTCATGCTGCGGACGAGTATCACGAATACCGCCTCGCCGGGTTGTTCACTACACCGGCCGACGCCCTGCGACCCCAGCGGTCGCGTGCCCATGCCACTATGGCCGGCACGTCCCCAGGGGGACGGCATGTCCGGAACGCGGCGCGGGCAGGCGAAAGCCGGTGATCACCTGCTGCCGCATCTGGTCCGCGCGCGTCGGGAAGGCCGTCAGTGCGCCCCAGGGCATGTAGAGCATCATCAGCGTCACCAGTCCGGACCAGGTCGATCATCAGGTGAAGGCAGACCGCACGCGCCCAGTCCGTTGTGCGCATCCAGCCAGGGCGCTTGCCCCAGCGGAAGGTGAAGAACTCGGCAAAGATCTTCTTGTGCGTGATGATGCCGCTGATGATCGCCACCAGCATGAACATCGGCCGCCACGCCCACGATCCAGCGCCCCGTGATGGGCGACATGTGAGTGCAGGCTGAAGTGGAAGCGGTAGAAGGGCTTTCGCCACCCAGCTCTCGCGCCGCGAGAGCGGTTCGCCGGTGCGTGGATCCAGCCGCCGCTCCGCTGAAGCGCCGGGGGCCATCACCCAGCCAGAACAGGTTCACGCCCGGCGAGCGCCGAGGGTAGCTGATGCCCCACTGCCTGTGGCGCCCGTTCCGCCAGCCAGCCGATCATCCGGCCGGTCACTTGCACCGGATCGGCCGGCGCTCCTGCGCGGGCACATCCGGACGCATCCGGGCGGAAATCTCGTCGCAGGAAGTAGCTGACGCTGCCGGTCAGGAACACGGCACGCAGCCAGCCCAGCAGCGAGGCCGGCCAATGTGCAGGTCCGACATGCGCGCGCAGGCTGTCCCAGGCGTTTGCCGGCGGGGTCTTGCCGGCCTGCGCCTGGCTGGCGGGGACTCCCCGCGGGGCATCGTCCCGATGGGGCGTGGGTGCCAGGAGAGATGCGCAGGATACAGCCGGAAAGCTCCGCAGCATCGTTGCGGTGGCGCTTCCGCAGGTCGCGCGGACGCGGGGATGGAGTCCTTCTTCGCGCCAGCTCTTCGCCCGCTCAGGCACCGGCGGCCCGCCAGATGCCCATGTCCACCAGCAGCAGGGGGCGCTCACCACGCAGTCTGGCCCAGGCACGCAGCGCCGAAGCACGCACAAAGACCTAGATCACCGCTGCCGCGTACACGATGAAACTCAGCATCATGCCCGTCAGCACCGCCTCGCCCCACTCCATTAGCAGGGCCAGCACGGCCACCGAGGTGAGGGCGGCCAGTGCATAGCCGCCCAGCACCGGCGGCCACGATGCGGAAACCAGCGGCAGATGGGCCGCGAGACGAAAGGGCATGGCAGGGGAAGTAGTGGATTTTGAACAGGCTACGATGATATCGATAAGCTGAATTTCGGCGATGAGCAGAGCCGGCGTCGGCCTGTGCCTGCCCGCCAAAGAAATCAGGCCGCCCTGCCGCCGTGCACTGCGTCCAAAGGAGATCAGCCTCGTGTCCCTTCATGCCCAAGCAATCAGCTGGCTCCAGTCGTGCGCTCGCCATGCGTGCCCGCTCGCCATGGTGGCCAGCTCTTGCCCTGTGCGGCGCTTTCCCGCTCATAAACGGGCAGAACGCGGCGTGGAGTGAATGAAAGCCCGGCGCGCTCCGGTCGATGACACGTTTCAGAATAGGGCGGCAGTTCATCGACCTGCTGGAGCATCACGATGACCGAAGACCGGGCCTGGCCATCGTCCTGGCCTGCTGGTGGGGCTTGCGCCGGTGGCATTGCCCTGGGCTTCTGCAACTGGCGTGCCCGCCGCTGTGGCGCGCCTGCTGGCTGCAGCCGCGAGGGAGCAGCGTGGCGGCGCGCAGGCGCCGGCGGCGTTGCTCCGACGAGCAGGGCGCCCGTGCCCGCCGTCGCCGTCCCATCAGCGACCGGCGCTGACGGCTGCCCGCCCACCATCCCGATACCGACACACGCCGGACGGACGCTGCCCTGCTGGATGGCATGTCGCCTGCCGGACAGAATGCTGCCGCCGGATGGACGTCGCCTCGGATAATGACCGTTTCCCGGATGACGCTGCAACGCCGGATGGAAGTAGTCACGCCGGCCCCGACCGCATCAGCCGACCTTTCTGTCTCACCGACCGTACGTGCCCCAGCGGCACACGAGATCCCACACCATGACCCAGGCCCCGAAAGACCGCATCAGGATCGCGTTCTTCGACATCGACGACACCATCTACAGTAAGGCCACCGCCAGCTCTCGCCCGGCATCGAAAAGGCCTTTGCCGGCCCTGCAGCGGCGCGGCGTGATTCGCCATCGCCTCCGGCCGAGCACGAGTATATCTTTCCCGGCCGCTGGAGGAGGTCACTCGGCCGGCTGGGGCTGGAATAACTTCGTCACCATCACGGCCCAGCTCAACCTGCGCGGCAGCAGCGTGCTGTCCGACTCATCCTTTGCCCGCAGGATCTGGCACGCATCACCGGCTACTTTCTGGAGCGGGGCATGCCGGTGGTCTATTCCGAGCGCCAGCGCATGTCCATCGTCAGCATGACGCACGATTTCGAGGCGGCCCTGTCGCTGATCACCCTGCGACTACCCGCTCGACCAGCAACCATGTCGAGGGCGATCCGGTCCATCAGATGATCATCGGCTACGACGAAAGCCAGCAGCCCGGCATCGACGCTCCGGCATTCTCGACAATCAGCTGTTTCAAGACGGTGCGCTGGCACGAAGATGCCGTCGACCCGCTGATGACGGCCGGTTCCAAGGTGCGCGGCATCAGGGACGTGATCGCCTCGCTGGGGCCTGACCCTCGACAACGTGATGGTCTTTTCGGCGTTCACTCAACGATATCGAGATGCTGTCCGAGGCCGACATGCCGTGGCTGGCGGCCAATAGCCACCACGCGTGAAGCAGTATGCCGATATGCTGGCACCCAGGCCGAGGATAGCATCGCGCCCTGCTGGCGCTGGACATGATCGTCCGACTGACGGGCCCGTCGTGCCCCGTCCGTGCTGCGCGGATCCGACCACGTGCTGACGGGTCTCGCTGGCGGATCTGCAGCCGGGCATGACGCGCGTGGCACACGGGGTTCCGGCGCAGCCGCAGGACATGATCGTTCGGCCCGTCCCACCTGCCGGAAAGGTCTCCGCCCGCTCGGGCTCTGCCATCGCGTCTTCGAGCGCCGCCGCCGACACCAGCCCCGGTCGCGCGGCCTCGCGGTACTGCGTACATGTCGGCCTGCATGCCCTTGTAGTGGCTGGCTTGTCCATTTCCTTGCGGGCATCGAACAGCGCCCACAGTGCCCGGCTGCCATGGAAAGCTGCCGCGACCGCTGACGTTGCCGGCCAGGTCCGGGCGCTCGCCGATCTGCAGCGCCTTCAGCCAGTCCTCGATCATCGGCAGCAGTGACTCTGTTCCGGATGCTTCGCATCTGGTCCAGCATGCAGCAGCCCACCACGAAATAGAAGTCCGACGAATCCCCAAGTAGCGCATCTCGTCCGGGCGAACGCCCAGGCCTCTTCCAGCCGGGCCGGTCTGGCGCAGGTATTCGATCATCCGTACGGCCATGTCGCCGCATGCCACGGTGCGCACGGACGAGGCCCTGGCGCTAACTCGTCATGGGGAATCGCCTCGGCTGACTGCAGCTGGATGATCGTACTGTTTGCCGATCTGGAAGTTGACTTACGGGTCGTTGGGGCGCTCGGCAGTCTGCAGCGCGAGGTTGCGGCGCTCTTTAGTGCCGAGCTGTGTCCTGCATGCAGCCATCGTGCCGCACGGACACGGTCGAGTTCACCACGGGCGGGCTGTGCCGGCTGCTCATGGATCCGGCCTTGTAGCGCACGCTGGCAGGATGCGCGGGAATCCGGTGGCTGAAATCAGCGTGCTCTGTCCACGGCCCAGATCACTGTCGACCCGGATGTTGTGATGACCCGCCGCCCGTCCTGCTTCAGCCCCTGCAGGTATTTCCCGCCCGAGGTCAGCCATTCGTCCGCGTCCAGCACCAGGTTCCAGTCGGCGTCCGACTTTGCCAGCGCTGCACGTGCGGGCGGCGGCAAAATCGTTGGTCCAGCGCCGCACCGGCAACTGCGAGCCCGCAATGGTCATCGTGTCGTCGGTCGACCCCGTGTCCAGCACGATCATCCGGTCCACCCAGGGGCGACACTGTCGAGGCAGCGGAATGCTGCAGGCCTCGTCCTCGACGACATGGTCAGCAATGGTTTTCATGCGCAATCTTCTCAGTCGGCGCTCGTCGGGCATTCTGGCGCTGGAGGGCGTTTCCCGGTGCAGTGAACAGGGGCGGTCTCCAGCCTGTTCTGTCATGCCAGCAGCGCGCCCGCCAACCGGCGGTGACGGTCTCCGAGGCACAGCGGCACCCGCGGCACGCACCGGGCGCGTGCAGCCCCGGCGACTCGCCGTGCAACTTCCGGGATGCCGGCACGCTGCGCCCGATGATCCATGCCGGAACCATGGGAAAAACACGGGCAGACACCAGCGGTACATCCAGGGAAATGAGTAAAATCACTCGTCCTCATCCCACGGAGCCAGAACCTGAACCACGCAACCGAGCGCAGCCAGGCGCCCTGGCCGAGCTGAAAGCCCTGAGACAGCCTATGGCGCGGCACAGCGTCGCTGCACCGCCAGCCTGCAGCGGCTGCGCACGCAACCAGGTCCTGGAGAAGTGCTGCAGCTGGCGCCCAGCTGGCGGCCCGTGATGTCGCCATGGCCTGGACGCAGCGCGGCACTTTCGGCAGGGAAGCCCTGCAGCCGGGCCGTCCGCAGATGGTTGCGGGCGGATCGAGCCCTGATGCAGCGCCTCGCAGACGCTGCTGCCGGGGTCGCCGCGCAACCCGGCAGGCAACCATGCGTGGCGGTCTTGGGCGCCGCAGGGTACGCAGGGTCTGGGGGCGATGCGCCGGTGCAGCCAGCGGCGTGGCTCGCGGTAGCAAGCGTGCAGCCCGGTTGCCGGAAAGAGGGCGAGGGGCCTGCGCGCCATCCGGCCGAAGAGGAGGGCGATACGCCGGTGCATCGTCTGGCCGCGGAAGCAGTGCAGCCAGCCGGCCGGCAGGCGGCACTGTCGGCCCGGCACTGTCTCCGGCACAGGGAGCACCGTCCGCCCAGGCAGCCCGTCAACCGCCGCCCCGAGGCGCGTTGTCTCACGGATGCCGCGCATGATGCTGACTCATCGCAGGCCGAAGATGACTTCACTCGACCCCCAGACCTTGAAGAACGGCTGGTCGGAGGCCGATCGGTGATGCGTCCACAGGCGCCTCAGTCACCAGGCCTACTGGCGGGTGCAGGATCACCGCCGGCGCCACACAAGCCGTGTGTCCTGGTGGCGGAACCCGATGCGTTGCGGATCATCCGCATCCACCAGCGGGACAGAGACGGCCCGTCCGGCGAACCGGCGCGAGCGCCTCGCCGCGGCAGGTGCCGACCGGGGAGGCCGTGGCGCTGTCGACGGATAACAGACGGTGTCCGGGTGACTGACGCGCCACCGTGCACCCGCGCAACGCCCGTAGAATCCAGACACCATTCCACAGCGCACGCAGATCGCAATGGGTCATAATGCGATGGTCAGTGCATGTCGGGTGGCGTTCTGTGCCCACGCCGCCGTCATCACGAACCATTTCTCTCAGGAAAGGTCAATGAGCACGCAGGATCAGGAATTGCACGGTGTCGGTCTGAAGGCCACGCTGCCGCGCATCAGGTACTCAAAAATCATCCGTGGCAGCGAAGACGCCACCTCTCGGGCCGAAGACGTCTTCCGCCGTCTGCTGGAGCAGAGGGCCACGACGTGGGCCTACAGCACCGCCTACCGTGCTGCTCTGCAGCTGGGGCAGCTGGCCTGCTGAGCCGCAACGTCTTCGATGGCGGCAAGGCCGTGTTCAAATGAACGAGGCGACCATCACGACCACCTCATCTGGCCGAGCTGTGCTGCCGTGGACGAGTTCACCAGCCCGGTCATCGAGAAGGTGCAGCGAGGTGGCCGAGGCCCATGGCTACGAGCTGTCTGAGCGCCGTCTGCGCCTCTACGGTGTCTGCTCCACCTGCCAGAAGAACGCGTCGGCCCCCGCGGTCGCGCCTGAACACCGATGGACGACAGTATCGTCTCAACGACTCAACGGCGCCCTGCGGTCGAGGCCCCTGCTGGGCGCGCCCGCCTGGCCGCTGCGGAGCCGGCCCCCGTCGGCGTGCGAGCCGCAGCTTGTTCGACCTGGCCGTGCGCGCCCGATCACGGTGGCCTGAAGCCCTGGCGTTTGTCAGCCATCAGGGGCTGTGCTCGCCACGCCTTTGCCGAGGTGCTGGTGGAGGCTGCGCGGGCGCGCGGACATGAAGACTGAGCGCTCGCAAGAAGGCCACCGCTGCACCACTCACCATCGTGCCGGCCGTGCGCCTCACCGAGTCCGAGTGCCCGCCATCGAACAGTGGTTGTCTGCCGGTGCCGCCGTCGCGAATATCCTCAACGGCCTGTACCTGCCGCGGATAGCGGCGGGTTCTGGGGCCACCGGGCTAACGCCTTCGACCCGAAGGTGCGTGATGCCCTGGGCTTTGCCCAGGACGAGCACCTGCTGGGCTTCGTCTATGCCGGTACCCGGAGGCCCATGCCGAAGGGAAGCAGCGCCCCGAGCAGCCGCCTTCGTCCGACCCTGGCTCGGTACCGCCGGCTGATCATAAACGGGTGCGGACATCGGCCCCTGCCGAGCCGTGTCGCAATGTGCCGACGCGGCGTGGCGCCGTCCCGCCATGGGGCCCGAATGTCCCGCTGCAGGGCAGGGGCTGCGCCCGTACTGTATGGCTGCGAGCTGCGCCCGTCCGTCGGAGGGCGAGCTTTTTCGCCATTTCGGGATATCGCCCGTTTCAGACGCGTTCGTTTCCAATATCCGGCCTTTTTCTTTCGGAGACTGAACAGCATGCGTACCACTCCCTCGTTCCATTCGGCATCCATGGATACTGCCCGGCGCTGCGCCAGACGGCTGCTGGCCGCAGGCCTGCTGACCGGCCTGTCTTTCGCGCTGCCGGTCAGGCGGGCACCGGGGCAGGGGAGAATCGCTGATGCCCATGACGCATCGGCACGCCGCCGCCGGGCGGCGTGCGGCAACGCATCAGCTCGTTGCGGCAGGGCAGGGGTGAGGCAACGCATCAGCATGCCGCAGCAGGACAGGGCGAAACGGCACATCAGCACACCGCAGCCGGGCACCATGGCAATGGCGCATCGCATCCACATGCCGCAGCTGCTGCACAGGGTGTCGTGGTAGACGGCGCCTCACACCGTGGCGCCCCGTCCGGGCGTGCCCAACATCGCCATCTACGTCAGCCGGCTCGACAACACCGGCAACCAGCCGGACCAGCTCGTTTCCGCGCACCGATATTGCCCGCAGTACCGAGCTGCACGAGATGAAAATGGAAGGCGAGCTGATGCGCATGCGCCAGGTTGGCGGCATCGACATCCCGGCCGGAGGCAGCGTCAACCTCAACAAGGGGGGCGGCTATCACCTGATGGTGATGGGCGTGAACAGGCCGCTGAAGGCGGGTGACCAGTTTCCCCTGACCCTCATGTTCCGTCACGCAGGTGAGCGGGTCATCCAGGTCAGCGTCCAGCAGACGGCCGCCCCCGCAGCGGGCATGGACCACAGCGCCCACGGCCACAGCCATCACCAGCACTGAACCCGGCCGTACCGGACCATGGCAACATCCCATATGGGGATGGCACGTTGGGGATGGCATGTTGCATCTGGTCGATGCTGACGCGTGTCATGGACCCGGCCCGGTACGGGCACAGCCGGTCACTTTCGCAACCGGCTGCATTCAGACGCGCTGTCTGAAAGCCTGGTGATCAGGCTTCCGGACGGATGTTGGAGGCCTGTTTGCCTTTGGGGCCCTGAACCACGTCGAACGAGACTTTCTGGCCTTCTTTCAGGGTCTTGAAACCCTGGGTCTGCACAGAGCTGAAGTGAGCGGAACAGATCTTCGCCGCCTTCATCCGGGGTAGCTAAAGCCGAAACCTTTGGCGTCGTTGAACCACTTGACCATTGCCGTTAGCCATACTATGAATTTTCCTGCTTGAAAGGCCATGCGTTGAGACTGGTTGAGGTATTCGGGCGCGGGCCTTGATTTACCCCGAAGCATCGGTTGCTATTCTTTGGGATAGCGAGGTGAGATAGTCAGGATTTTATTGTGCCGAACGGTCATCACGAGGTGTGAAACAGTAATTGCGTTTTCGGTCTCAAGGCGTAGTCAGAACCTTGCAGTCTTCCTCTCGCTGCCCCTCTCAACTATCTGTTTTGAATGAGAAAGAAATTTACATTTCTGGGGTTGTTCCACCCCTCTTGACGCGCGGTTACTGGACCGGTTGATCAATTACCAGAAAAGCGTGTGTGGTTTTCTTGCCGTAGTGTCGGTTTACCGACGCTGTCCTATCGAGCAAGCCCATGCCGCGCCGCCCGGCGACGGGTCATGGAAGCGTAGAGCGGCATTTATAAATGTCTGGCAGCTACGCCCAGGCACGCCGGGTGCAGGGCAGGTGCACGGTGCGTGGGGTGCCGGGGCAGGTGCGAGCTGGTGTTGGGGCTGGTGTTGGGGGCTGGGGTGGGCAGGTCAGGGCAGGTCAGGGCAGGTGCGCGGTGTGGGGATGTCGGGAGGCGCGGGGCTGGTGTCGGGTTGGTGTCGGGGTGTCGGGTTGGTGCGGGCTGGTGCGCGCCAGTGCCGGAACCAGTCCGGCCCTGACACGCATGAATCTGTCGGCAGTGTCCTGAAGCCATCGAGGGATTCTGCGGCCCCGCCGCTTCCGTCCCTGATGCCCGGAGGGGCGCGGGGCAAATGAATCCATGCACGCGCCAGATTCTGGTGTTCCCTCATCGGCTCTTGACCGTCGGCCGGTTCGGCCTCCCTGTTGCCGCCGGTTCAGCTGGGTCATTGCATGCCTTTCGTCGGCCCGTCGCTCTCCTTCCAGAGCGGGAGGCTCCTCACATCTGGAACGAAATGCGTCGCAATAACGGGTTGAATGAGCACCCACTTGCGAATTGCCTGCCGTTGGACACATACTTGGAACATCAGCCGGTTGCCGGCGGTACCGCCTAGCGGTGCCATTCGGCATCCAGGGATGTCAGTGGCCCGTTCCGCGCATGCTGGCGCCGGTTTCGCGGGGCAGGGCTGGCACGCCCGGGCGCCGGCTTCTGCCGGCAGGGCCGTGGCCGGCCGGCATGACATCGTTTTCTTACCGTGTCCAGACCTTCCTCCTCCCGTCTTTCCCCGTACCGGCCGTGAACCCGCCCGTGTGGTGGGAACGCACGATGCCGGCTGCCGGATGTCGCCGGGTGGCTAGATTGGTTCGGATCACCCGCTAGAATCGGTCGGATGACACTATCAATGATCCCTCGGTCGTCCTTGAACGGGTCGAGGCAGCCCTGAAGCCGCCCCATGCACAGGTACTCATGTTGAACGACGACTTCACGCCGATGGACTTCGTGGTCGAAGTCCTGCAGAAATTCTTCGCCATGGGCCTGGAGAGGCCACCGAGGTCAGCTGCAGGTTCACCGCGGCCGCGTCTGCGGGCTGTTCCGCGGGATATCGCGTTGACCAAAGGGTGGAGCAGGTGAGTGTATTTGCCCGCCAGCATCAGCATCCGCTTCAGTGCGTGATGGAGGAAGCATGATCGCCCAGGAACTGGAAGTCAGCCTGCACATGGCCTTTGTCGAGGCCAGACAGCAGCGTCACGAGTTCATCACGGTGGAGCACCTGCTGCGCTGCGCTGCTCGACAACCCGTCGGCAGCCGAGGTGCTGCGCGCCTGCGCCGCCAACATCGACGAGCTGCGCAAGAGCCTGACGGGCTTCATCAAGGAGAAAACACCCCGGGTCGTCCCCGGTACCGAAGAAATCGACACCCAGCCCACGCTGGGCTTCCAGCGCGTCATCCAGCGCGCCATCATGCACGTGCAGTCCACCTCCAACGGCAAGAAGGAGGTCACGGGCGCCAACGTGCTGGTTGCCATCTTCGGCGAGAAGGACTCGCACGCCGTCTACTACCTGCACCAGCAGGGCATCACCCAGCTGGACGTGGTCAGCCACATCTCGCACGGCATCTCCAAGGCCCAGCCCCAGAGGGCGACGAGCCCCAGGAGGCCACGGTCGAAGCCGAGCAGGGATCCCAACGCCAACCCGCAGGGGCGCTGGAGCAGTGCACCCACAATCTCAACGTGGCGGCGAAGGAAGGCAGGATCGACCCGCTCATCGGCCGCGAGAGCGAGCTTGAGCGCGTCATCCAGGTGCTGGTGCGCCGTCGCAAGAACAATCCGCTGCTGGTCGGCGAGGCTGGCGTGGGCAAGACGGCCATCGCCGAGGAGCCTGGCCTGGCGCATCGTCCAGGGCGATGCCCCGGAGGTGCTGAAGGAAGCCACCGTCTACTCGCTGGACATGGGTTCGCTGCTGGCCGGTACCAAGTATCGCGGTGATTTCGAGCAGCGCCTCAAGACGGTGCTCAAGCAGCTGCGGGCCGACCGTCACGCCATCCTGTTCATCGACGAAATCCACACCCTCATCGGGGCAGGTTCGGCCTCTGGCGGCACGATGGATGCCTCCAACCTGCTCAAGCCGGCGCTCTCCTCCGGCGAGCTGAAGTGCATCGGCGCCACCACCTTCACCGAGTACCGGGGCATTTTCGAGAAGGACCACGCGCTGTCGCGCCGCTTCCAGAAAATCGATGTCAACGAACCGACCGTCGAGCAGACCGTACAGATCCTGCGTGGCCTGAAGAGCTACTTCGAGGAACACCACGGCATCCGCTACACCGGGCGGCGCTCACGGCGGCGGCCGAACTGTCGGCCAAGTACATCACCGACCGCCACCTGCCCGACAAGGCCATCGATGTCATCGACGAGGCCGGAGCCGCGCAGCGCATCAGGCCCAGGGCAGAAGCCAAGACCGTCATCGGCAAGGTCGACATCGAGGCCATCATCTCGAAAAATCGCCCGTATTCCGCCCACCTCGGTCAGTCAGCGACGACCGCAGCAAAGCTGCAGTACCTCGAGCGCGACCTCAGAACGTCGTGTTCGGGCAGGGACTCGTCCATCGAGGCACTGGCGGCCGCCATCAAGATGGCCCTGCTCCGGTCTGGCCCGCCCCGAGAAGCCCATCGGTTCCTTCCTGTTCTCTGGCCCGACCGGCGTCGGCAAGACCGAAGTGGCCCGCCAGCTGGCGTTCACGCTGGGCATCGAGCTGGTGCGCTTCGACATGTCCGAGCACATGGACGCCATGCCGTCTCGCGCCTCATCGGGGCGCCCCCGGGATACGTCGGTTTCGACCAGGGCGGCCTGCTCACCGACGCCATCACCAAGAAGCCGCATGCCGTGCTGCTGCTCGACGAGATCGAGAAGGCCCATCCGGACATCTTCAACATCCTGCTGCAGGTGATGGACCACGGTACCCTCACCGACAACAACGGCCGCAAGGCGAGACTTCCGCAACGTGGTGCTGATCATGACCACCAACGCGGGGGCGGCCGACCTGCAGCGCCGTTCCATCGGCTTTGCCGATTCGCGTCAGGCGGGTGACGAGATGGCCGAGATCAGCGCCTGTTCTCGCCCGAGTTCCGCAACTCGTTTGGATGCCATCATCAACTTCCGACCGCTGGACGAGAACATCATTCTGCGCGTGGTGGACAAGTTCCTGATGCAGCTCGAAGAGACCTTGCACGAAAAGCGTGTGAGGTCGTCTTCACCGATGCCTTCCGCCAGTATCTGGCCCGCGAGGGTTTCGATCCGCTGATGGGTGCCCGCCCGATGCAGCGCCTCATCCAGGACACTGTCCGCAAGGCGCTGGCCGACGAGCTGCTCTTCGGCCGTCTGCAGCACGGTGGGCGCGTGACAGTGGATGTGGATGGCAACGACAAGGTCTCGCTCGAATACCACGAGTCCTTCGAGCCCCTACCGCCGGAACCGGAAGAGGGCGAGGAAGAGGTCGAGACGGTCGAGAGCTGAGCGCTCATCACTCCCGCTCGTTCGGTTTGATATGACCGGGGCAGGGCGGGCTGCTGGAGCTTGCCCGTCTGCTCTGGCGCATGGGTCGCCGGAAAGCGCGCCGTATGGAAGTGGTTCTTCCTGCGGCGCGCGCTCGTCTGTGAGCTACTGTCCCGGTTTTGCCACGTCTCTGTCGTGGTGCGTCCCTTGTTGAGGTACGTCTTCGTTAGTGGCACGCGCCGCGGAGCGGTATGCGATTGCTGCTCAACGCTCACTGAAGGTTTGTTGCCCACGACCCGCGTCGTGGTCAACAAACCTTCAGCGCTAAAACACTTTCCGACAACCGGGCTTCGCCCGCCCTGTCAGAAAGTCGTTCACGCGTACCGCGAAGTCGCAGCACTCGCATCCCGCTCCGCGTCGCTTGTCCCTGGATTGCAGCATCGTGCCAGCAGCCTGTTTCTGACGATGCAGCGTTCAGGAACGGTGTTGATCATCAGCGTGTCCAATGATGGCAGTCGGCATTGGCGGCTTCCAAAGCCGCCAACGGTAGCCAGAGTTGAGAACAGCAGGGGCTGTCTCGACATACTCGAACACCATCGGTCACGATCGCCGGAATCAGCGGTCACGATCATCGGAATACCCAGTCAGGACGACGCAGTTTTACTTCGACAGCAGGGGTATTGCACGGTTTCCATGGGGAGACTCAACCGACCACGATGCCAACATTGTCGGCCGCGATCACCGGAATACGCAATTGGAATACCACGATCGGAATATCCAGCAGATCTGTCGCTGCAACAGCCACCGCATCTGTTGTCGAAGCCGCGATGTCTCAAAATTCGGGAAGCGGCACGGGGTACGGAGGTTCATGCGGCTCCTTCGCGGTAGCCGTAGATCAGTGGCCCCGGAGGGAGCCCGCCTGTCTTAGGCATCGTTTTTGGAGACCACGACGAAGGTCGTGGGCTCCAAAACGATTGAGCGCAGGAGCCGCATGAACCTCCCGCACCACGCGCCGCCCCACCCGAAGTCGTCTTTCACATGCTGCGAGCGCATCGCCGCACGCATTCCGTGCCGATCCATCCGCAAGTCGTATTCCGTATGTCGCAAGACATTGCCCCGGTAGATCCCTGCCCGCGAGCCGTCTTCCGTGTGCCGTGAGCACACCGTCTCCCGTGCAGCTTCACCTGCAGGCTGTTTCCATCGAGCCACGGCCCGCCCCACGCCCTGTATAAAACGCAACACCTCCGTCTCTACGCCACCACAATCCCATCGCAGCGTTTCTGCCCAAAACCCCGCAAAAACAGCCACGTGCCGCCCCCATGTACAGCAGCGCTCCCACACCCCTATTCGGCACGCATGCCACGTTCTGTCGTACAAAAGCAAACGCCCCGCTGCCGCTGATCCGCATTTGCGGTCCGGCATCAAACCTGCACCGGGCCGGCGAGGCCCCAGCGCCGATCATGAGGGCTGGATCGAAAGCGAGGCATGTTCGATGTCGAGATACACCATTACCCAAGCGGCTGCCGAGCGTCTCCTGCGGGACCTGGACATTGCGGTGGTCAAAACCATGAGCCGTGTGGTTGCCGATGCGCGCAGCATTTGTGGCTGCTCGAAAACATCAACACGACCGATGTTTTGACCGACACGGATTTTCAGCGACGGCTGTGCCGAGCACGTTGGCATGCGCGGCAAACTGCGCATGCGTCGTGACGAGCTGTTCCTGATTCTGGACGGCATCCGTCGCGTTCCCAATCGCAACTACCCGGACGTGCTGATGCAGATCAGCGAACTCACTGGGCAGGTCGAAAAATCGGTGGCTTCCGGGAAGTGCTGGCGCTGCTCGAACCCGACCAGCCCACCATCGACCGGGAAGTGCGCGAACTGATGCCGCGCTACGGCTTCCAGCCGCTGCCGAGTCGCCGCTGTTCGATGAGTGCGTGGCCCACCACCGCTGCCTGTCGAGGTGCTGATGCAGGGTGCGGAGTGCCGCTGGCCAGCCAGCTGCTCGGTCAGCTCGACCAGCAGATCGGTGCCGGTGCCGACGGCCCGTCGTCGCCGCGCAAGCTCAACCTGCTGCTGTCGGGCTCCTATCATGCCGTGGCGCTGCTGCCCAATCTGGAAGCAGTGCGCCGTGCCATTCCGCGCCATCAGCCCGTGCCGGTGCCCTGAGGCCTCCACCACGGTCAAGAGCAACCCGTCCGTCATCAACACCCGGCCCTGGCGTGCGCCTGCATCTGTGCCGCTGATCAGTCCCTGGGACCGGTTCAGATCCCGGTCCCCTGATCAGTTCAGCCATGCGCCGGAACCGGTCGCTGCCCGTTCGGCGCTGGTCGCCCTGTTTTGCAATCATTGTCTGTTCTGCGGCCTCTGCGTCCATGGCTTCCTCCGCGGCCTTCATCTGTTCCGCTGTTGGGTCAGCCACGCCGTGGGCGTCTGGCCGACGATACGGGTGAGGCCCGGGTCATCGCGGCATTGTGGCTGTAGCCGGTCCGTTCCGCTACCAGCGCCACCGGAACACCCTGCAGCAGCAGGCTCTGGGCCAGCGAGATGCGCCAGGTGGCCAGATAATCCATGGGCGATACGCCCACCGTCTCCCTGAAGCGCAGCGCAAAAGCGCGTGCGGGACATGTAGCCTCGTTCGGCCAGGGGTGTCCAGCTGCCACGGTGCAGCCGGATCCTGATGCAGTGCGACAGCGCCAGTCCGATCTGCCGGTCGGCCAGCCCGCGCAGCAGGCCGGTATCCAGATGCCGCAGCCGCAGGCTGCAGCGTACCGCCTGAATGGTGAAATAGGCCGAGAGATGGTGCACGGCCATCTGGTAGCCGCAGTGCCGTTCGGCCGTTTCGGTGAAAATCCGGTTGGCCACCGCCAGCAGGGTCGAGGGTTGCTGTTGAGCTGCAGCAGTACCGGACGCTTCAGGGGTGTGGGTAAGCGGATTGCGCACGCCGCTGCCAAAGTCGAAGCTGATGCAAAACACATCCAGTCCGCCGGTGTCGAGCGGGGTCATGGTGTGCTGCATGTGCCCCGACATGAAGATCAGCGGGTTCCTCGATGCGGATGGGGGCGTGTCGGGAATCTGCAACAGGCATCGCCCTTCGCGGACCAGGTGCAGGTACCCCTTTTTCGGATTCGGCATGCGTGCTGGTATTGCACAGCCGGCCCAGAAAGAACAGGTCGGTGCGAGCGAAAAAGTGCGTGAACAGCTGGCTGAGAGCATCCATGGCGCGGAAGGCTGAAGGGGTGACGACCAGGGAAAGATATCAGCACGGGCGCCGCGGTGCATCCCGGTGGGCCGATGACAGAAACAGATTGATGCAGGGCAGCCGCCCCGTCGGGATCCTTTTGTCCCGTCAGCACACGACGCAGCATACGGCAGGGAACGCCCGGGCCGACGAATGGTCGCCTGAAAGGTGCCAGCGGTGGACCGTCCATCGCACGGCCATCATCCGGGCAAAAGACGGGATGATGTGTCAACCGGCCTTGCGTGCATTTCGGCGACGATGTCGTCACTGGCACCGGGCAGGTGGTATTGCAGCATGCTGCGCGGATGATTCGGCCAGAAACCTTCTCCTCTTCATTTGGAAACCATGTGCACTAACCACAAAGATCACACCGTCGACCAGGGCCGCCGCCAGTTTCTGGGGCATGATGCCAAAGCCGTTGCGGCGGTTGCCGCGCTGGGCGCCATGGCGCTGGGCGGTGCAGGCAATGCCGAAGCCGCTGGCAGAAATGCCGCGGGCAAGGGGGCGGCGCCAGCCAATCCGTATGCCGAGCCGTCCAGTTACGGCATGCCACGCAAGGGGCATGAAGCTCGATCCAGAGCGCGTGGCGCTGGTGGTCATCGATCCCCAGATCGATTTCCTGAGCCCGAAAGGCATCGCCTGGGGCGCCGTGGGCGAAAGCGTCAAGCAAAACAATACGGTGCCAAATCTGCTGCGCCTCTTCAAGGCGGCCAAGGGCGCCGGCATCCCCGTGGTAGTGTCGCCACACTACTACTATCCCACCGATCACCAGTGGGAATTCGGTGGCCCGGGCGAGCACTTCATGCACGACAGTGGCATGTTTGCGCGACCCAGCGCCTATGACATGAAAGGCTTCGAGGGCTCGGGAGCCGACTTCATGCCCGAATACAAACCCCTACATCTTCGATGGCAAGACCATCATTGCCTCGCCGCACAAGATTTTTCGGCCCGGAAAGCAACGATGTGACGCTGCAGCTGCGCAAGCAGAAGGTGGACCAGATCCTGCTGGCGGGCATGGCCGCCAACCTGTGCGTCGAGTCGCACCTGCGCGAGTTCATCGAGCAGGGCTTCGAGGTGACGGTGGTGAAGGACGCCACCGCCGGCCCGAAACTGCCGGAGGGCGATGGCTATCTGGCCGCGCTCGTCAATTACCGCCTGGTGGCCAACGACCTGTGGACCACCGACGAGGTGAGTTCGCCAGCTGGGCCAGAAGGTCTGACCCAGCGCCCGGATGCCCATGGCACCGCGTGGTTTTGCGCGTGCCATGGACTCATGTCGTTCCCGCGACGCCCCCCGGGCATGCCGGCAGGCAGCGGCGACATGGCAGCAACGTGGGACGGGGCATCAGGTCGGCACGCGGCCGATGACCAGATACTCCAGCAGGGCCTTCTGCACGTGCAGGCGGTTCTCGGCCTCGTCCCACACCACCGACTGCGGGCCGTCGATCACGCCGGCCGTCACTTCCTCACCCCGGTGCGCCGGCAGACAGTGCATGAACACCGCATCGGGGCTGGCCAGGGCCATCATCTGCTCATCGACGCAGAAGTTCGCAAAAGGCGGCGGCCCGGCCTCGTTCTCGGCCTCGTAGCCCATGCTGGTCCACACGTCGGTGGTGACCAGATCGGCACCGCGACAGGCCTCGCGCGGGTCTTCGAAATGGCGCAGGTGCTTCTGTTCGGCCTCGCTGATGCGAGACATGTCCAGCGCATAGCCGGGTGGCGTGGAAATGTGCACCTGGAAGTCCAGCAGCCGGGCGGCCTGCACCCACGTGTAGCTCATGTTGTTGGTATCGCTCACCCAGGCCACCGTCCGGCCGCGAATGGGGCCGCGGTGTTCGAGGAAGGTGAAGATGTCGGCCAGGATCTGGCAGGGGTGAAACTCGTTGGTCAGCCCGTTGATCACCGGCACCCGCGAGGCGGCCGCAAAGCGTTCGATGATCGACTGCTCGAAGGTGCGCATCATGATGATGTCGCACATGCGCGAGATCACCTTGGCAGCATCTTCACCGGGTTCGCCGCGGCCCAGCTGCGAGTCGCGCGTGTTCATGTAGATGGCAGCACCCCAGCTGCAGCATGCCGGCCTCGAAGGACAGGCGGGTGCGGGTGGAGGCTTTCTCGAAGATCATCACCAGCGAACGGTCCTGCAGCGGGTGCCAGGTTTCGTAGTTCTTGAAGCGTTTCTTGATGAAATCGGGCCCGCTTGAGCAGGTATTCGATTTCCTCGCCGGTGAAGTCGTCGAATTTCAGGAAGTGCTTGATGGGTGGCTTGTTCATGATGGACCTGGCTGGTGGTGGCTGCAGCAGCGCGTGGGGACCCTGCTGCAGCCCGATGGAAAAGTCTGATGGGAAAACGCTGAAGCGGTAACGCTGGATTCCCTGTTCATCGGGCCGGCGGCCGTGGATCATGGTCCGTGAAAAGGCCGGCGGTGGGGCAGGGGACCGATCAACAGGGTGATGAGTGGTCAGCGAGGCAGGGACTGATCGACAGGAACGGCGAGTGGTGTCTGTGAAGGGGAGAGGCCGTCCCATGGCGTGTGCAGCCCCGTGCTCATGAGGCTGGCGCCTGCAGGAATGCCCGGATCAGCGGCACCAGCCGCTGGACCAGCCTCGTCGGCCTGGGCTTCGGTGAAGATCAGCGCAGGCAGCAGCCGTACGACCGCGTCGGCCGTCACGTTGATGACCAGCCCGGCATCCAGCGCCTGCTTCACCAGCGCGCCGGCTGGGCGGTCCAGCACGATGCCCAGCATCAGGCCGCGGCCGCGCACCTCCACGAAACCGGGGGTGCCGGCCAGTGCCGCCGTCAGGCTGGCTTTGAGCTTTTTCGCCCAGCGCGCCGGCATGGGCCACCAGACCGTCCCGCGCCATCACTTCCAGCGTGGTCAGAGCTGCCCGCATGGCCAGCGGATTGCCGCCGAAGGTGGTGCCGTGGCTGCCCGGTGGAACAGGCCGGCAGCCGGGCCGTCGGCCAGCACGGCGCCCACCGGCACACCCGAGGCCAGCCCCTTGGCCAGGCTCATCACGTCCGGGCGAATGCCGGCCCACTGGTGGGCAAACCAGCGCCCGGTGCGGCCGATGCCGCACTGGATCTCGTCGAGCATCATCAGCCAGCCGTGCTGCGTGCACAGGCTGCGCACACCACGCAGGAATTCCGGTGTGGCGGCCGTGATGCCGCCTTCGCCCTGAACGGGTTCGAGCAGCACGGCGCTGATGCGCGGAGCGGCTGCATCGCGTGCAGCCAGCGCCTGCAGGGCAGACAGGTCGTTGAACGGCAGGCGGATGAAGCCCTCCACCAGCGGCTCGAACCCTTTCTGCACCTTTGCGTTGCCGGTGGCCGACAGGGGTGGCCAGCGAGCGGCCATGGAAGGCACGCTCGAACACCACGATCTGCGGCACGTCGATGCCTTGGGCGTGACCGTGCAGGCGCGCCAGCTTGAGCATGGCCTCATTGGCCTCGGAGCCCGGAATTGCAGAAGAAGGCATTGGTCATGCCCGAATGGGCCAGCAGCCGTTCGGCCACCTGATCCTGCAGCGGGAACCTCGAACAGGTTGGCGCAATGGATCATCTGCGCCACCTGTTCCTGCAGGGCAGGGGTCAGATCCGGGTGGGCATGACCGAGCGTATTGACGGCAATGCCACTCAGGCAGTCCAGATACCGCTTGCCGGTGGTATCGAACAGAAAGGCGTCTTCGCCACGGGTGAATGCAACGGGCTGCCGCACATAGGTCGGCATGAGGGGGCTTGGGCTGGTCATGCGTGTCTCGGATGTACTGGAAGTTCTGGTCAGTATCATGCTTGTATGCCACAAAGACAAATGAACCCTTCTGTGCAGGCGGGGGCCCTGTGGAAACCCTGATGCACAGGAGCAGGGAGACATCTTCGCCGGCCATGGCGTCTGCCGCCGCCATGTCGGTCATGCCGCCAGCTGCTGCAATGCCGATGGACCAGACTCCTGCCGGCCCGGCCGGTCATTCCAGTCATCCGAGACCGACCGGCAGCACCCGGCGCAGTGGCCTGCCAGCATGAACTGCCGGGAAGAGTTCCTCGAGAACAGATAGATCATGATTTGACGGAAATCCTGTCATTCAACACATATTTACCATTGAGTGTATTTGCTTCCTGGTTTCTTGCCAAAAAAGCTACAGTTTTGTCTAGGACTGGCATCTAACGCACTGAATTCACGACGTTTTCTACGTTTGCGATCGGCGCAGTTTCTGGCTACAGTGGCGCCTATGTGGAAAACGCCCTTCAATTCACGTGGCCAGCGAGCCCCCAGCACCGCGCCTGCCGTTGCTGCCGAAGCGCCCCGTCCGGTATTCCGGGTGGCTGCGTTCGGGCTCGGCCAGCGTTTCCTGCGGCTGATCGAACTGATCTTCCAGTGTGAGCAGCACAACCCGCACCGCTACGAACTGGCCGATACCCGCACCAGTGGCGAGTTCGACATCGCCCTGGTCAATCTCACCATCCCCGGTGGTGGACACGGCCCGCCGCCTGCGCAGTCTGCCGCGCGCCGTGCCGGTCATCGGGGTGGGGCGTCGCGCCAATCGCCTGCGCGGTGCCGACGACCCGCTGTTTTTCCTCCTTCACGCACGACGTGCTGGGCGTGCTCAACCGCTCGGCCGACATCCTGGTGGCCCGTGCCCAGCAGCATGCTTTCAATCGCAGCACGCTGACGGCGCGTACCCTGCTGGCAGACAGCCGGCTGCCTGCCGATGTGCAGCTGCGCGCCCTGGTCATCGATCCCAGTCCCTCCAGCCGCAGCCACGTCACCGTTGGCATGCGCCAGCTGGGATCTGGATGTGGATGGCGTGGGCACCCTCGAGCAGGCCAGCGACGTGCTGGCCACCCGGGCGTACGATCTCATCCTGGTCGATCCGCAGCAGCCCGATGGCTGCGGGCTGGAAATGCTGCGGCGTTACCGCAAGGCCACGGGGTCCACGGTGCCGGTGGTGGTGCTGAGTGCCCGCTCCGGCATTTCCGACCTGCTGCGTTCGGCCGCGGCCGGCTGTGCCGGCTATCTGGTCAAACCGCTGTCTTCGGCGGCCCTGCAGGCCACGGTGCGCCGTGTGCTCCTGCGGCATGTCTATCCCGCCAGGGGGCGGCCATGGGCGCGGTGGCGCTGGGTGCTTCCCCAAAGGAGAGTGAGCACCGTCAACCCGCCCCGGGCTGGCGGGTGGTCGACAGCCTGCGCAGCCATGGCGTGGCCGGTTTCCAGTTCGTGCTGGGCAAGTGTGGTCTGGGCTGGCGCCTTCGGCAGAACAGGGGCGCTCCGGTGGGTTGCACCGTCACAGTGCCCGGCGTGGCGGGCAGGGGGCCCGGTCGATTCCTTCCTGCTGGGGCCCACCGATGTGGCGGTGTGGCGGCCGGGCAGCACCCACTCTGCCGTGGAAGTGGGCATGGCACGGAGCAGCCTGCGGTCTTTCTGACCGGATACGCCCAGACGCCCGTCTGGAACGTCCATCACACGCACCTCCATCGCACGTACATCCGTCACACGTACGGCCATTCACGCACATCCATCACATGTGCGACCATCATGCCCACTGGATTGCCCGGACCTGGGGAGGCAAAAGTGCTGCAGGTGCTTTTGCAGAGGCCCGCTTTCAGGGGCACCCTGACCTGGAACCCGGTCGCAACCGGCAAAAAAAGCCCCGTCGAGACGGGGCGTTTTTTTGTCCGGGGTTGCCCGATCACTTCACGCGGCTGCGATATTCGCCGTTGCGCGTGTCGATTTCAATCTTGTCACCGGTTTCGACGAAGGCGGGCACCTGCACCTCGAAGCCGGTGGGCTTGATGCGGGCGGGCTTGAGCACCTTGCCGGAAGTGTCGCACGCACGGCGGGCTCGGTGTACTCGACCTCACGGACCAGGCTGGTGGGCAGTTCCACCGAGATGGCGCGGCCGTTGTACATCACCACTTCACAGGGCATGCCCTCTTCGAGATAGTTCAGGGCGTCGCCCATGTTCTCGCCATCGACTTCGTACTGGTTGTACTCGGCGTCCATGAAGACGTAGGGCGGGGTCGGAGAAGTACAGTAGGTGACTTCGGTCCGTTCCAGCACCTGGATTTCGAATTTGTCGTCGGCGCGATAGACGCTTTCGGTGCCGGAGCCCGTCAGCAGGTTCTTCATCTTCAGCTTGACGACGGCGGCGTTGCGGCCAGACTTGTTGTATTCGGCCTGATGACGACCATGGGATCGTTGCCGATCATGATCACGTTGCCGACGCGCAGTTCCTGGGCGGTTTTCATGGGTGTGTGTTGTGTCCGGGGTTGAGGCTTGAGCTTAATCTGCAATTATAGCCGCTTGTGGGGGGTGAGCGGCCAGAAATCTGGGGGCTGTGATGCGTGGAAGGTGATCTGGCGCAGGGGCTTCCTTCCTGTTGGAAGACGACTCCGTTGCAGCACGCGCTGGGACCGGTACGCCCCCGCGGCTCATACGCTCACTGAAGCTTTTGCTGCCCACGACCTGCGTCGTCGGTCAACAAACCCAGCGCTATAACACTTTCCGACAACCGGGGCTGCGCCCCGCCTGTCAGAAAGTCGTTCACGCGTACCGCGAAATCGCCGCAGTGCCGTCCCGGTCCGCAGCGCTTGACATGGGGAGGCACTGTTCCGGATACCGGATGTGGGGGCTGCACGATGGTTGCGACTCTGGTGGACAGAGCGTGCGGGGACTCTCAGATGCGGTGCTTCCGTGCGAAGGCAACCAGTCGGGCCGCCAGATCCGGTGCCTCGCGGGCAGCGATGTCCGATATCCGTTGCGCCAGTGTGGCTTTTGCGATGCAGGGTTGTGCAGCCAGGGGAGGATGGCAGTCAACGGAGCGTCTAGGGGCGCTGTTCCAGACGCGCATGGCCTGCTGCCAGCGTTCGAGGCAGTCTGTTGTGCGGGCTGCTCTGACCTGTGGGGCTGTTGTGAACGCCGCCGGGATGGCGGGATCCCGTGTTGACGGGGGCGGGGCGCTGATGTCACCCGGCGTGGGACCCAGCCACCTGGCGCAGCGCTGCAGGAAGGCTTCCAGCTTGTCCAGATGGGTGGTTTCGGTTTGCAGGGTAGGCCTGCCACAGCCAGGGTTTGCCGGCCCAGAGCGCGCGCAGCCAGGAATCCTCGCCACGTACGAGGTTGAGATCGCAGCTCCAGAGCAGGCGGTCGAATTCGGGCTGGGGCAGGAAGGGCAACGGGGTGATCTTCACATGTGCGGGGTGGGCAGCGGCCGGCGCATGCAGCGGCTGCAGCCAGGGCTGGGTGCTGGCGCCGGGGATCAGCAGATGCAGCCGCCGGCGAGGGCCATTCGTTCCGGAAGGGCCATCGGATGGAGGCATATCCGTCAGCCACGCCTTCAGCAGGGGCAGCAGGGGGCCGAGGCATAGCAGAGCACGCTGACCAGCAGCTCGTCAGGTGCGTGCTGCACGCCATGCCGGGCCAGCCAGTGCAGACGGTTCCCGGGATCGGCCAGAAAGGCGTCGCGCTGCGCCAGCAGATCCCGCTCGCGCAGCAGGCCACCGGTGCGGGCGGTGAAGCCGGGGTTGAAGAAGTATTCGACCAGACCATCCGGCTGCAGGCTGGGCAGGCCGTGACCCTGCTTCCACCCAGTCCTCGGCGCTCAGGTATTCCAGCTGCAACAGCAGCGGGGGCAGGGCAGACCCCTTTACCGTCGTGCATTTCCGGGTTCGATGCATCCACCTGCGGTGCCGGGTGAGCTGATGCTGTGCGAGCTGGTGCTGGGTGAGCTGGTGCCCGGTGAGGCGGTGCCCGGTGAGGCGGTGCCGGCTGAGTTGATGCCGGCTGAGCTGCCACCGGCACCGGACGTATGCTTCGCGTCTTCAGGGCGGCACGCGCTGCCGGTGGCAGCCGGACCTGAAAGCCGCAGACGATCACGTCGGCTCCTTCGATCAGGGCAGGGACTGTCGTGCAGTGGGTGTATCATGAGGCTGCCATCGGGACAAGGGGGCGTTGGCTGCCGCTGTCTCTGCAGCGGTCGCGGAAGCCGTGATGGCTGGGTCGCCTTGTTCTGCTCCGGATGCAGGTGTGGATGCGGATGTGGGGGCACGGAGATGGGCGCAGGGGAGGGGGCTGGAACCATGCCGGTGCCAGCTGCTGCATGATCTCCGGCTGGTCGATGAAGAACCGGACCGTACAGCCGTATTCGTTTCGCAGTTGCCGGGCCAGCCGCCACATCACGCCGGCATCGCTAAGTTGTCGATCACCTGACAGAGCAGGTGCCAGCAGCGGGGGCGGCGTGGGAAGCCAGTCCGTCAGCAGGGGTGGAGGACATCGGGATGGGGAAAGGAGGACACTGCGCTGGAACCGGGGCTGATCATGGTTTCTGCGTGGGGCGGTGTCGCTTGCCCTCGTCACGCCCATGGCTTGTGGCTGAGGCATGCCTTCTGGCTGGATCGGGGTTTCTGGCTGGGTGATGCCTTTCATGCTGGCCCCGCGTTTCCGCTGCCAGCATCTGCTCCACCGTACCGATGTGCAGGTCAAAGCGCTTCAGTGCAAACTTGCGGGCTGCCAGCAGGGGCGCGGTCCTTCGACAGCAGCCAGTCCACCCTGGTGCGCCACCGCCAGATCGAGGAACTTGCGGTCATCCGGGTCGCGGCAGCTCAGGTTGCAGGGTGGGGCCACATCCACCTTCTCCGTCAGCGCCTCCCACTGCTGCAGGGCCGCCTGTTGCTGAACGTCGCTCGGTCCGAACTGCGGCCGTGCCAGCACCACCGCCAGCTCGCTGCGCATGGCATGCGTACCGATGGCCCGGTAGTGCCCGCTTTCCAGCCTGTCGCGCAGCGCCTGCACGCGGGTCTCCAAAAACCACGAGGTCCAGCCAGATGTTGGTGTCGATGATGAGGCGGGGCATGGCAGATGGGGAGGCAGGAAAAGGAAGACGGAACGGATAGTGCCATATTCTGCTCGCCCCCAGCCGTCTGGAGCGAGTGATACATATCGACATCTTAGTCTTGATAAAGCATGGCTATAATAGAAGCCATGAAGATCGTCCTTTCCCCCGTCAAGGCCCTCGACTACACCGCACCGGCCGTCGAGGTTCCCGCCACGCTGCCCGCGTTTCCCGAGCAGACCCGCCAGCTGGTCGACATCCTGCGCGGCTACGACGAAGTGGCCCCTGTCCGGCCTGATGTCCATCAGCGCCGCTCCTCGCGCGAGAACGTCGCCCGCTACCAGCGCTTTTCCGACACCTTCGACGACACCAACAGCCGTCCCGCCCTGTTTGCCTTCGATGGTGACGTGTACGACGGTATGGCTGCCCGTACCCTCACCCGGGCCGAAGCCGAACGCGCCAACGGCCTGGTGCGCATCCTCTCCGGCCTCTATGGCGTGCTGCGCCCCTTCGACCGCATGCAGCCCTACCGCCTCGAAATGGGCACCAAACTGCCCAACTCCGCGGGCAAGGATCTCTATGCCTTCTGGCGCGAGCGCATCACCGCCACCTCAACGAGACCCTGGCCAGGGACAGTACCCTGTCCTCATCAACCTCGCCTCCGACGAATACTTCAGCGCCGTCGACCCCAAAAAGCTCGACCATCCATCATCAAGGTCGTCTTCGAAGAATGGCGTGACGATGCCATCCCCGAAGGTGGCAAGTGGAAGATCATCTCCTTCAACGCCATGACGCGCCCGCGGCTGATGACCCGCTACGCCATCGACATCGACGCGCAGCGCCCGACCAGCTCCTCGCCTTCGACCGCGACGGCTACCGCCTGGACGAATCCGCCTCCACCGACAGCAAATACGTCTTCCGCCGCAAGGACTGGCCACCTGCGTAAGCCCACATGAGGCCCGTTTCTGGCCCTTTCCGTTTCTGATGTCTGGCCAGAGCCTGATGTGCCGTGCCCGTCAGGGGACGGTGAAAATCCTTCCCGCAAACGTTGACGAAGTAAAAGATTTGCGGAGGGATGTAATCACGGGACCGTCACCGGGGACGCGGAGATGAATGAATCCCTGCACGCTCTGGTCACAAGGCCAGTCTGAATTTCGGAGAGAAGCGCTGCGGACCGGGACGGCACTGCGGCGATTTTCGCGGTACGCGTGAACGACTTTCTGACAGGGCGGGCGCAGCGGTTGTCGAGAGAAGTGTTTAGCCCTGAAGGTTTGTTGACCACGACGCGGGTCGTGGGCAACAAAAGCTCCAGTGAGCGTATGAGCCGCAGGGGCGTACCGGTCCGCAGCGTGCCGCAACGGAGTCGTCTTCCGCAAAGGCAGCACCTCTGCATCGGGGTTCGTCTTCCAAAAAGGAAAGCTATCCTCTGCACCAGGGCCGTCTCCCAAAAGAAAACGGCCCCACAGCGGAGCCGTCTTCTCGCATCAGGAAGCATTGGCGATTAAACCATGCCTTATGGGCGTCGACAGTTCAGCTCACGACAGCGCCATATACGCCCATGCCGCCAGCGCACCCCCCACCATCGGCCCGATCCCCGGCACCACCGCATACGCCCAGTCGGATTCGCCTTCACCGGCACCAGCGTCAGCACCAGCCGCGGCCCGATGTCCCGCGCCGGATTGATCGCACTAGCCCGTCGTACTGCCCAGACTCAGACCCAGCACCCACCAGCAGCGCCACCGGCACCGCACCAATCGAACCCAGCCCGATCGGTGTAGCCTCCGTCTGCCCCGGCAGTGTCATGCTCGCGCCCATGATGTAGAAAATCACGAACACCAGCACGAAGGTTGCCAGCACCTCGCAGAAAAAATTGGCCGGCAAATTGCGAATGGCCGGCCCCGTGCGAAAAGCAGCCTTCTTTCGGGGCCTCATCTTCCGTGCTGCTGAGACTGGTCACGGAAATAGACCCACACCAGAAACGCGCCGAGCATCTCCGCCCAGCATCTCGCCGGCAAAATACGTCGGCACCAGCTCCCACGGCGTCTTGCCGATCATCGCCAGCCCCAGCGTCACCGCCGGATTCAGGTGCGCACCGCTCACCGGGCCGGCCACCGTCACCCGTGAACACCGCAAAGCCCCAGGCCGCCGTGATCACGATCCAGCCCGAACCACTGGCGTGTGTGTTCTTCAGTGCGCAACTGGCCACCACCCCGTTGCCCAGCAAAGCAGCAGCGCCGTGCCAATCAGCTCGGCAGTAAAAATGTTCATGTTTTTCTCCATCGGCGCAGCCCGGGTTCAGGTGCGCCGTGTCAGCGCTCATGTCGTGATGCGCCATGTCCGCACATGACGCACCACGTCCGGTTTTTATTCTTCGGTCTTTTACTCTTCGATCAGTGACGGGCAGCGCGTACGCCTTGCGCCAGTAGTGCAGCATCTCCTGCACCCGCTCGGCCCGGCGCTTCGGCCTGAACACCTGGCCCACCTGCCACTGCTCGTGCAGCGCCTCGATGCTCGGCCAGTAACCGGTGGCCAGACCGGCCAGATAGGCCGCACCCAGCGCCGTGGTCTCGATGGTCCGGGGGCGCACGATGTCGAAGGCAAACAGGTCCGACTGCGTCTGCATCAGGTAGTCGCTCTTGCTGGCGCCACCGTCCACCCGCAGCTGGGCCGTTTCTGGCCGGCATCGGCCTCCCATGGCCTTCACGATGTCATAGACCTGGGAACGCAATGCCTTCCAGCGTGGCGCGGGCGATGTGACCATCGGTGGTGCCGCGCGTGATGCCCAGCAGTGCCCCGCGGGCGTACTGGTCCCAGTAGGGCGCACCAAGACCGGTGAGGGCCGGCACGAAGTAAACACCGCCGTTGTCTTCCACCGTATGGGCCAGGTTGTTGATGTCGGCCGAGGTGCGGATCAGGCGTGCCCGTCGCGCAGCCACTGGATAGCCGCCCCGCCCACGAATACGCCGCCTTCCAGCGCATAGGGTGGTCTTGCCGCCAATGTTCCAAGCCACCGTGGTCAGCAGGGTTGTTGGCCGATTTCACCGGTTTGTCGCCCGTGTTCATCAGCAGGAAGCACCCGGTGCCGTAGGTGTTCTTCAGCATGCCGGGCTCCGTGCACAGCTGGCCGAACAGCGCGGCCTGCTGGTCACCGGCAATGCCGGCAATGGGAATGGACACCTCGGTGAAGCGGGTGGAGGTTTCGCCATACACCTCGCTGGAGCTTTTCACCTGCGGCAGCATGGCGCGCGGCACGTCGAAGAGCTCGAGCAGCTCGTCGTCCCAGTCCAGTGTGTGGATGTTGTAGAGCATCGTGCGGCTGGCGTTGCTGGGGTCGGTCACGTGCACCTGGCCGCGTGTGAAGTTCCAGATCAGCCAGGTGTCCACCGTGCCGAAGCACAGCTCGCCCCGTTCGGCCTTTCTCGCGGGCGCCGGGCACGTTGTCCAGCATCCACTTGACCTTGGTGGCCGAGAAATAGGCATCCAGCACCAGACCGGTCTTCTCCTGGATGCGTGCGCCGTGCTCCTCGCGAATCTGGTCGCAATATTTGGCCGTGCGGCGGTCCTGCCAGACGATGGCGTTGTGGATCGGCTCACCGGTGGCGCGGTCCCCACCAGCGTCGTCTCGCGCTGGTTGGTCACGCCGATGGCCGTGATGTCGGCCGCATCCAGCCGCGATTTGGCCAGTGCTTCGGTCAGCACGGCCACCTGCAGGCAGATCTCCTTGCCGTCGTGCTCCACCCAGCCCGGTTTGGGGAAGTACTGGTTGAACGGACGCTGGGCCACCGACACCATCTCGCCACGCTGGTCGAAGATGATGGCACGCGACGACGTGGTGCCCTGGTCCAGGGCCATGATATAACGGGGCTTGCTCATCGGACACTCCTCTTATCAGTTTGAGGATGGATTGTCATTCCGATGAAAAATGTCAGTTGTCAAATGCCAGTCTTTTTATAGGGTTATTCCCGGATGGTGAAAAGTGTATCTGTCGCTGAGGTCAGGGGCGCATTTTTCTGCCCTGCTGGCCGAAGTGGAGGCGGGCGGGCAGGTGGCCATCGCTGCGGCATGGCAAGGTGGTAGCACGTCTGGTACCCGGGCAGGCGCAAACCGCCTGAACGCGCTCGAGCATCTGTGGGCGGGTGACCCCCGTACGGTGGTTGCAGGAACCAGCCGATGCACCGCCCAGGCCGATGACATCGGCGTTGCCCTGGTGACAGACAGCACGTGCGAGTTTCGCCGCGTGGATGGCCTGTTGCCGGGGGACTGGCTGGTCTGAACGGGAGCGGCTCAGCGCACGATGACCGGCTCCGGATACAGTGCCACGCCGAGCGTTCCTGCACGCTGGTCTGGATGCGGCCGGCCAGATTCAGCAGATCCTGTCCGGACGCCTGAGCCGTAATTCGACCAGCACCAGGGCATGGGTGGGCGATACCCCGGCGTCGCCGTCACGAAAAGCCCTTCCAGCCGCAGGTGTCGATCAGCCAGCCGGCCGAGAGCATGCAATGGGGCAGGGCGCCGGCGGTGGCGAGCGCCGGTGGTTCCGGGACGTACCGGATGCCGGCAGACCCGGGTGCTGGTGCCGCAGCCGCTCCAGCGTGTCGCCATCCACCACCGGGTTGTGGAAAAAGCTGCCGCGTTGCCCAGTACGGCCGGGTCGGGCAGCTTGCGACGGCGAATGGCCTCCACCGTGTCGGCGACCTGTGCTGCGGTCAGCCCCATCATGCTTTCCGACGACCCGACGAACCGACGGTGCCGGAACCCGCATTCTGCGGGGTGCTTGCGTTTGCGACGCTGGGGATGCCATCACCCGCAGGGTGGGTTCGACGCCCAGTGCCCTGGCCAGCTCAGCATACCCAGCCGGGGCTCGAAGGTGCGCGACAGCCGCAGCCGCACCGACAGAATCAGCCAGTCACGCCCCGCAGCCGTCTTGAAAAAGCTCTGCCGGTAGCCAAACGCACGAGTCGGCCGCCGCAAAAACGGCGGCGTTCGCCCGTGTGCAGATGCACGGCCGCCACCGAATCGATCAGTTCGCCCACCTCCACCCCGTAGGCACCGATGTTCTGCCACGGCGCTGCCCCGGCACGCCCAGGGAATCAGCGCCAGATTCTCCAGCCCGTAACAGCCCTGCTCAGGCGTCCAGCGTACCGTGTCGTGCCAGACTTCGCCGGCGGCCACGTCCAGCCACCGTATCGCCCCTGTTCATCGACGATGTGCCGGCCCTGCGTGCGTACCAGCGGCAGCGGCTCGGTCAGGTCGCAGGCCAGCAGCAGGTTGCTGCCGCCGCTCAGAATGAAGGGACGGTGTGTGCGCCGCTGGAGGTTGGGTGGGCAGGAATCTGGATGAAGGTGTCTGGCGCGGCGGGTGAAGTCGTGCGGGGAGCAGGGGTGATGGGGTTGCCCTTCTGGCCCGGCGCTGCCTGTTTCGGTGCTGCCTGTTTCGACGCTTCCTGTTCGAGTGCTTCCAGTACCTCGTCCACGCCTGCGTCGTCTGTCAGGGTATATGCCATCCGTGCCGTCGCGGCAATGCCGAAGGTGTTGAAGGGCTTGAGTGGCAGATTGTGCTGGATTGTGAAAGGCATGGCGGGCGGCGGCTTCCTCGGTGGGCTGTCGTGCTGTTATGGCAGGGGGAACGTGCCCTGTGTGAGGGGAACGTCCAGCATGGCACATGCGCTGAGACGAGGCCGCCGGCGGAGGCAGGCTGCTGACGGCTGTGCCGACGCCGACGTCAGGGCAACGTTGACCGTTGCATGATGCCAAAAGACAGCGCAACGCCGGCGAGGTGGCAGCCCCTTGCCGTCAGAATCCGGTCAGTCGTCTGCAATGATTTCGTCATCGTCAGCCGTGATCGGCTCGTCCGCCACCGCTGTTCGTGCCTGGCTGGGCAGGTACGACAGCCGCACGTAGATGGGGGCAAAGGCTTCGGCCTGGGTGATCTGCAGGGAGGCTCTCGCGGGCCAGTTCCAGCATGGCCACGAAGGTCACCACCACGCCAGTCGTGCCCTGCTCGAGGTCGAACAGCTCGTGGAACTCGGCAAAGCGCAGGTTCTGCAGCTTGCGCAGGATTTCGGACATGTGCTCGCGCACCGACAGCGACTCGCGCTGCACCTGGTGGTGCTGCACGAGCTTTGCGCGCCGCAGCACTTCGGCCCAGGCGGCACGTAGGGTCGTCGGCCAGACACATCGGGCGAGGCGAATCTCGGCCGTGTGGTCCAGATGCACCTGGGCGCGCACGAAGTCGCGGCCCAGCGTGGAAACAGGGCGCATCGATCTGCGCGGCGCCGTGCTTGATGCGCTCGTACTCCGGCAGCCTGCGCGCCAGCTCGGCCCGCGGATCTTCCACTTCCTCGTCGCTGTCGGCCTTCTTCACCGGCGGCAGCATGCGGCTCTTGATGTCGATCAGCATCGCCGCCATCAGCAGGGTATTCCGCTGCCAGCTCCAGGTTGCGGGCGCGAATCTCGTCCACATAGGCCAGGTACTGCGCCGTCACCTTCGCCATCGGGATGTCGAGGATGTCGAAAGTTCTGCTTGCGGATCAGATACAGCAACAGGTCCAGCGGCCCCTCGAAGGTATCGAGCAGCACCTCCAGCGCATCGGGCGGAATGTACAGGTCGTTGGGGATGCGCCGCAGCAGCTCGCCGTGGATGAGGGCGAGCACGGGCAGGTCGGCATCCGGGTCCGGTTTGGAGTCGTCGGCCTGCTTGCCTCTTTTTCTTCCTGCCGGAGGTCTGCAGTAGTGCCGTCTGCCGCCCTGCGTCGGTGACAGGAGGCGCAACAGCCTCGTTTCTGCCATCAGCGGGGAGGATGTGCCTCGCCCCATCTCCCTCATCAGGGGATGGGCCACCGGCTCCGTCTCCCCATCAGGGGCGGGGACAATCGCCTCGCCCTCGCCATCCGAGGGAGATGCGGGAGACTGGGCAGAAGGTGTGTCGTCGCTGATGGGCACTTGCGTCGCCCGCGGCAGGCGCCACCGGCGTGGTCGGCCACGGGGCCGTCGCTGTCCTGCATGCAGGGTTTGCCTTACTCGGCCGCTTCGGCAGCGGCGGGCGCTGGCGTCACATCCGTCTGGTACGGGTAGGGGTTTCTGGAACACGCGCGAGGCGTTCTCTTCGGCACGGCGGGCCAGGTCGATGGGCGCCTTGTCCCACCAGATGGCGCGGCCGCGCTGCTGCTCGGCTTCCAGCGACGGGCGTTTTTCCTTCAGCTGCTGCAGGAACTGGGTGACATCGGAGACGTACAGGGCCATGACGATGGGCACGTGGGCGGAAAGAGGGTTGAGAATGAACGGCAGACAGATGGTCGGAGAATCGTTCGAGGCAGATGGCGTAAAAGCGCGCCGCAATGACAGGGTCATTGAGGCGTTCCGGAGCCGGTGCTGGAGGCATCCTGCATGCAAGACCCTGCCGCGGAAACGGATTCTTCGGCAATTGTAATGGAGCTGTTGGCGTTTGCGAGGCTTGCCGGCAGGTGTGTGGCAGATGCCTCCGTCCGGGTGGCGGAAGGATACGAAGCGGCAGCGATGGCGGGGGCGCCACTGTGTGCGGGGCAGGCGTGCCGGCGTGGATCCGGGATGGGAGGGCACGGGGTCAGGTGTCCGGGAGACGAAGCACATGTTTTCGTGTACGCACGCGAGGAGCTGGTATCCGTGGCCCGGACAAACGGCGGAGCAGGCGAGGAAGCTTACACGTACACTGTCCGGTGGCGGACAGCCGCAACCGCAATATACGGACGATAGCGAGGAGCGATATGGACGGTATCAACTACACCGACGACAAAAACCTGGTCAACTACGACGAGGTGGCCGAACTCATGACGAGTGTCGGATTCGGCAAGGCGTCCGATTACAAGGGGATGCCCGCTACAGAGCCACCCTGAGCCAGCCCGGAACCTACGCCTTTTTCGCACTGGACAGCAACAACCATCTGCTGGGCATGCTGCGCGCCTTCAGTGATGACCGGATCTGCACCTGGGTAGCCGACATCTGCGTCCAGCCCCAGTGGCAGCGGCAGGGTATCGGCGCCCATCTGATGGGTATGCTGGAAAAAGCGTTTTTGGTCACACGGCCATCTATGTCTCGGCGCTGTCGGGTAGCGAAGACTTCTTTGAGAAACAAGGGGAGTCAAGCGGGCCAGCAAGCTCATTGCCTGCGCCCGGCGGGGCGGGCGACGGCCTGTCGTGAGGCTTCCCTTGCAGAGGCGGGGAGAGCCAGAGCGCCCCTGCAGGAGCCATGCGTGCAGGGGACAGTGCAGTGCAAGAATCACGGGAATCCATGGGTCACAGGAAATCCGTTATGCTTGCGGGCTTTCGTGAATCTCGGCATGACCCCGGTGCCCGGCATGTCTGCTGGGACAGCATGCCGCCTGACGGGGGCTGATGGGCCTGTCTGCCAGCTCCGGGGCCTCCAACACTGCAATTGCCTGCCGATGAACAACCACAGGAAAAACTCTGCTTCCCGCCCTCGTGGCTGGGCTGGTGCGGCCCTGCTGGCCCTGAGCCTGCTGGGCGGCTGCGACTATATTGCCGAGAAGAAGCTCAGCGCCGGCGAAAGCACCGAGGCCGACGTGCGCCGCTACATGGGCGAGCCCGAGATGATCTGGGAAGAGCAGGACGGCAGCCGCACGCTCGAATACCCCCGTGGCCCCTTGGGCAAGGAAACCTACTTCGTGGTCATCGGCGCCGACGGCCGCTACCGCAGCATCACGCAGGTGCTCAACGAAGAGAACTTCCGCAAGGTCCAGCCGGGCATGACCCGCGACGAAGTGCGGCAGATTCTGGGCAAACCCGGCGAAATCACCTACGCTACAGGCCAGAACGAGGAAGTCTGGAGCTGGCGCTACCTGGGTGGCGATACCCGCACCATGTTCTTCCTCGCCCACTTCGACCAGGACACCGGAAAGCTCAAGCGTACCGATGCCATGCAGGACTCGAAGAAGATGGGGCACTGAAGCCCGGGCGTGTCCCATGGTGATCACCCGGTGCAGGTCTTGTTGGCGGTCTGAAGTGATGGATGCTCTCGCAGATCATGCACCATGGCATCACGCAGGATGGCGTTCAGACGGCTTTGGTAACCTTCTCCGTCACGTTTGAGCCAATGCAGCATCCGCATCGATACGGATGGTGATGGGCTTTGATGGGACGGTAGAAGCGGCCCTGCACGGCATGCTCCCAGTCCTTCGGGCTCTGCTGGGGAATGTCGCTGTAGTCGATATCGTCATCCGGCCGCGCGTCGTTCTGGGCACGCAGTCTTGCCACTTCTTCTGGTGTGTTCTGGTGGCGCTGGCTGGACAAGGTTTTTCTGACGATGGCCATGGTAGATCTTCCTCTCTTGACGGTCTGCACGGCGAGGCACTGATGATGCGGATGACCTCAATGCCCAGATCGTCGTCGTACAGGGTGTGTGCAACCAGCAGCAGCGTCAGTGTGTCCGGGGTCTCGCCGAGAGTCTGCCAGCGCTGCTCCCCATGTTCGATCCGATCCTGGATGGTAAGCGCGAAGGGGTCCGAAAAACTTCAGTGGCCTGATCGAACGTTATGCCATGTGTTTTCGCAGGTTGCTTTCTGCTTTTGCGTCATCCCACTCAAAACGCTGGTAATCCATACCTCGTTCCGGTTGTGTATGTACAAAAGTGTACATGACATTTGTGTGTACGTCACTTTCATGGAAGACCTCACTGCGGGCGTGCGTCAGGCTGGTTGACCAGCGCCTCATACACCTGCTCCAGCGACTCGAAGCAGTTCCTCTGCCCAGCTCTTCCAGAAAACCGGCGCGGTTCATCAGCGAGGTGGGCTGCCGGTTGGCCCCGCAGACGATCAGCCGGTGGCCGTGTTCCAGAATGTGGTTGTGCAGCGTCTGCAGCGCATCCAGCCCGGTCGTCCATGGTGATCACCCGGTGCAGGTCCAGCACCACGATGTCCGGGCAGGGGCTGCGGTGGCCGTGATGGCTTCCAGCTTGCTGATCGAACCGAAGAAGATCGATCCATACGCCCGCCAGACGCCCCACGCTGCGGCCACCGGGCAGCGTGGCCACGTCTGCTGGCGCTTCGATGCGGTCCACCCGCGTGACGCGTGCCACCCGGTAGATGAAGAAGAAGCTGGCCAGCAGCAGGCCGAACTGCACGGCCACCGTCAGGTCGAACACCACCGTCAGCAGGAAGGTGGTGACCAGCACGGTCCGATAGTTGAGCGTGAAGCGGCGCAGCCGCGCAAAGGCGCGCCAGTCGCCCATGTTGAAGCCCACGAACAGCAGGATGCCGGCCAGCACGCTCATCGGAATGTTCACGGCCAGCGGCGCCAGCAGCAGCATGAACACCAGCAGCGTGAGGGCATGCACCACGCCGGCAATGGCGAATGGGCGCCGCTGCGGATGTTGGTCACCGTCCGGGCGATGGTGCCTGTCACCGCAATGCCGCCGAACAGCGGCGTGGTGAAGTTGGCAATGCCCTGCGCCATCAGTTCCTGGTTGGGGTCGTGCCGGTCGTGTGCCATGCCATCGGCCACCCGCGCGCACAGCAGGGATTCGATGGCCCCGAGGAAGGCAATGGCCAGCGTCGGTCCCACCAGATTCTGGGCCGACTGCCAGTCGAAGCTGGGCAGCACCGGCGAGGGCAGGCTTTGCGGAATGCCACCAAAACGGCTGCCGATGGTTTCGAGCGGCAGCTGCAGCCACCAGGTCAGCACGGTACCGAACAGCAGGACCACCAGCGGCGCGGGAATGCGCCAGAGCAGGCGTTTGAGGGCGCTGGCCTGTACGGGCGCTGGGTCTGTGCTATTGCGCCCGGCTGGGGCCTGGGGCTGATGATGGGCCGCCGCCTCGCGCGTGCCCGGCGAGCGCGCCTTCACGATGCAGAGACGTCGGCGTGGTGGCGGATGCGGCGGCGGGTGCAGTGGCCGATGCAGCAGCTGATGTGGTGGCGTCCGTGGTGACGGCGGCGGTGACGGCGGTGTCTCTGGCATCTGCGGCGTCCGTGGTGGCCAGGGGCCGTACGTCCGCATCGACAATGGTCGTCGGCACGTCGAGATCCACCACACCCCTGTGCCGGCTGTTCCAGCGCGGTCTGGCGCGAGGTCATCACCTTCGGCGGCTTGGGCCACAGGGAAGAGCGTCACCAGCGTGGCCAGGCCCAGCCCCACGGCGGGCAGGTTCAGCCGTCGCGGTAGATTCAGCAGCGACATCCAGCTGCGAGAAGAAGTTGGCCGGCATCTTCTCGATGCGCAGCCCGAGGAAGTCCTTGAGCTGCGACAGCATGATCACCACGGCAATTCCGTTGGTGAAGCCGATGACGATGGAGATGGGCACGAAGCGGATGATCTGCCCCAGCTGCAGCGCGCCCATCAGGAAGAGCATCACGCCCGCCATCATCGTGGCCAGCAGCAGGTTTCGACATGCCATGGGTCATGGCAATGCCGTGAGCATGGCCACGAAGGCTCCCGGCCGGCCCGCCGATCTGCACCTCGAGCCCCCAGCAGCGACACCAGCGCACCACCGATGATGGCGGTGATCAGCCCCTGCTCGGGCGACGCCGCTGGCGATCCCGAAGGCCATGGCCAGCGGCAGCGCCACGCAGGCCACCGTCAGCCCGGCGCCCACATCGGCCATCAGGTCCTGTCGGCGGTAGGTCTTGAGGCTGTCGAGGAGGGCGGGGTGGAGTGGAGGGTGAAGCGCTTCATGATGACGGGTGACGCAGATCGGGGACGGATGTGCGGTTGGGGTGGTGACCAGACAGGTGGGCTCATTCTAGAGCGTGTCCTGGACTTGTTCATCCCCGTGTGGGCGCATGGGTAATGGCCCACTGGTACTGCCCGCCACTCATGCCAAACCGTCCTGTAGAGCCCGCTCGATGCAGGCACTCTGAAGCACTCCTGATAATTCGGGCTGCCTGAGATCGTCACCTGCCGCCATAGAAGGTAACAGACCATTCCCCAGCCGCCCGTATTGCCCGCGTGGCGGTCCCGCCGCCAGCGTCCAGGTGCTGCCGCCGGAGGTGGCCACCACGGGTTCTTCCATGTGGCGGCGGATGCCGAAGGCAAAATTCGACAGGCCCTGGCAGGCACTGGTGGAAACCCGGGTGTTGTTGACCATGTGGTAGCACGTGTGTGGAATGGTCAGCGTACTGGTCTGGCCACTGGGGCTGGTCAGCGTCATCTGCAGATCACCCGGGCTGGGATGTGCGCCCGTGCCGGCGGCGTCTGTTGCCGTGACGGTCACGTCGATATGCTCGATGTGGGTGATGTTGCAGTCGGACGGGCTGACTGTCGAGGCAATGCCGTCGGCCACGGGCTGGTTCAGGCTGGCCGCATTCTGGAATGGATCGTCCGGCTGGCTGCCGCTTGCGGAATTGACTTCGGGAATGCCCGCATTGGCAGTCACCTTGTAGGGTCCGCACTGCTTCAGTGTGCTGCTGCCACCCACGCTCTGCCAGGTGCGGGCCTGCGCCACGGCGGCTGCCGCATCGGCCACGCCAAAGCCGTATTCGTGGTTGAAGTGGTAGCCGCCGTAGCTGGTCCAGCCCGCGTTGCCGGTATCCACCTGCCGGGCCGTTCTGGCCAGAATCAGTGGTACGTCACGCCAGGGTCAGGTTTGGGTTGGCCTGCAGCATCAGGGCCACCACGCCCGAGATCATCGGTGTGGCCGCCGAGGTACCAGAGAAATCGTCGCTGTAGGTGTTCTGCAGTCCGGTGGTGCTCACAGCGGGCAGGTTGCTGGCGGTTTTCTGGCCACTGCCCGAGGAGGGGGCACAGACCAGCAGGTTCGGGCCGGGTTCGCTGTAGATGGCGCGCTTGCCCGAGGCATCAGTGGCGCAGGACGGGCAGGGCGCCCAGCACACTCACGCTGCCGTCCAGCACCGAGTAGTCGCCATATTCGGCCCCGTTGCCACCGGCGAAGGTGAAGATGCTGCCCAGTCCGTTGCGGCCGTTGTCCAGCCCGCGGCGGATCGTGGCGGCATGCGTGATCCTACGGACGGGGTATTGAAGTGACCGTCGTCGAAAGCGCCCCAGCTGTTGTTGTAGATATGGTTCCTGTCCTGGTCGCGCACCATGGCGTCCAGCACGTCGGCGCTGCTGCCGGTTTCCAGGGCGTTGTAGCCCACCAGGCTGGCACGTGAGGCTACGCCACGACCGCCGATGCCGTTGTCGTCGCGGGCGGCAATCACGCCGGCCACGTTGGTGCTGTGGGAGTCATTGGCGTCGCAGGGCATGGGCCAGGGGCTGCCGCGCTTCCAGCTGCCGTCGTCGACGTAGTTGTAGCTGCCGCCTTCCACCACGTTCGGGGCCAGATCGTCGTGGGTCACTTCCAGCCCGTGGTCCACCAGGGCGATGCGTATGCCCTCGCCATGGGCATTCGTGTTCCAGACCGGCGAGACGTTCAGATCCTCGGCGGCTTTCATCCCGGAGTAGCCGGTCAGGTTGCCACCGTTCTGCAGGGTACCACTGGGTCGGGAAGCGCGGATCGGCGCCGCTGCCTGGGCTGCAGCTGCCTTTGCATGGTATTTGAGTGTGCAGTTGCTGCCGTTGAGCAGCGTACCCGGCTGGGGCCTGTCGCTGGCGGCCTGGCCACCGCTGCCACTGTCGCCGCTGCCGCTGCAGGGCCGCCAGCAGGGGCGGCCATCAGCATGGGGATGATTCTGCGGGGAACAGGGGCGGGTGGCTTTTCATGGTCATTACCCCACCTTCATCCCCGCCTTCGCCCCACTGTCCACATCCAGCAGGAACAGCCCCTCACTGTCATCCTGTCCCACGGCCGACAGGATCATGCCTTCCGACACGCCGAACTTCATCTTCCGGGGCTTGAGGTTGGCCACCACGATCACGTTGCGGCCGACCAATGCGGCCGGATCCCTGTAGAAGGCGGCAATGCCGGAAAACACCTGCCGCGGCTTCTCCTCGCCGATGTCCAGCATGAAGCGCAGCAGCTTTACTGAACCTTCCACGGCCTCGCAGGAGATTACCTTCGCCACGCGCAGGTCGGGGCGGGCGAATTCGTCGATGGTGATGTACTCGGGTTCGCCGGAGCCCGTGGCTGCGGCACCCGCCACTGCAGCGGCCTGTGTTCCACCTGTCTGGCCGCTCTTGCCTGTTCTGCCCTGGCCGTCAGCGCCCGGCCAGCCCGGTGCGCCGTGGCCGGCGGCTTTTTCAGCGGTGTCGGTTCGGCCGCCTTTGGCATCCTTGCCAGCTGTGTCCCCTGGCTATCCGAGGCTTTCCTGCTGCCGGCGTTACCTTTGCCGGACGCCTCCTTGCCTGCTTCCTCCGCCGCCCAGCCAAACAGCGCATCCAGCTGCTTCATGTCCACCCGCTGCATCAGGTGCTGGTACGGCTGGATCTGATGCCCGGCCGGCAGGGGCTGGCCGATCATGTGCCATGCAAAGGGCTGCGGCAGGTTCTAGGAAGGTGGCTGCCCGGGCGGCCGTGTCGGGCAGTACCGGTGAGCAGAGGGTGATCAGTTCGGCGAAGCGCGCAGGGCATCCGAACACACCTGGTGCAGGCGGGCCTCCTGGCCCGGCTGTTTGTGCCAGTTCCCAGGGCTTCTCGGCGTCGATGAACTGGTTGACGCGGTCGGTGTGAGGCCATGATGGTGCGCATGGCCCGGGCGTAGTCGCGCTGTTCGTACATCTCGGCCAGGGCGGCCGCGCCGGGCCAGCTGGCGGCAAAGGCGGCCATCGTCTCTGGACTGGCTGCGGCCAGCTTGCCGTCGAAGCGCTTGACGAGAAAGCCTGCCGAGCGGCTGGCAATGTTGACCAGCTTTGCCGATCAGGTCACTGTTGACGCGGGCGACGAAGTCCTCGGCGTTGAAGTCCACGTCTTCCACCCGCGGGTTCAGCTTGGCAGCCAGGTAGTAGCGCAGCCATTCAGGGGTTCATGCCCAGTTCCAGGTACTTCTTCGGCGACAGGCCCGTGCCGCGCGATTTGGACATCTTTTTCGCCGGAGATGGTGAGGGAATCCGTACGAAGATGTTGTCGGGCGTGTGCAGGCCGGCAAAACTCCAGCATGGCCGGCCAGAACAGGGTGTGGAAGTAGATGATGTCCTCGCCGATGAAGTGCACCTGCCGGTACGGCTGCTGCGGATCGCTGCCGGCGTCCGCGGCGATGAAGGGGTTGAAGTCGATACCGCGCTTCTCGCACAGGGCCTTGAGCGAGGCCAGATATCACCGGGGCATCCAGCCAGACGTAGAAGTATTTGCCCGGCGCATCGGGGATGGGGAATGCCGAAGTAGGGCGCATCGCGCGAGATGTCCCAGTCGGCCAGCGGGTTGCCGACGCTCTGGGTGGCGGCATTGGCCTGGGCCGTGCCGGCATTGTTGGCGACGCTGGCGGCATCACCGGGGGCATGGGGCGCGTCCGGGTCGATGCCCGATCCGGCGGCCACGGCACCGGCTTCGGTGGCAGCATTCCAGCTGTCGCTGCCCAGCCATTCCCTGGCCTTGTTGGCCACTTCGGGCTGCAGCTGGCCGCGGCCCAGCCAGTCGTGCAGGAACTTGCGGCAGCGCGGGTCGGACAGGCTAGAAGAAGTAGTGTTCGGAGGTGCGCATCACGGGCGTGCTGCCGGTGAGCGTGGAGTACGGGTTGATGAGGTCGGTGGGGCGTAGACCTTGCTGCACACTTCGCAGGCATCACCGTACTGGTCCTTTGCGTGGCAGTTGGGGCATTCACCCTTGATGTAGCGGTCCGGCAGGAACATTTCCTTCACCGGGTCGAAGAACTGCTCGATGGTGCGGGTGCTGATCAGTCCAGCGGCCTTGAGGCTGCGGTAGATGCCCTGTGACAGTTCGACGTTTTCCGGGCGAATGGGTGGAATGCCAGTGGTCGAAGCTGATGTGGTAGCCGTTCAGGTAGAACGGGCGCTCCGCGGCAATGCGCGCCACCAGTTCCTCGGGGGTGATGCCTTCGCCCTGGGCCTTCAGGCATGATGGGGCGCCGTGGGCATCGTCCGCGCCCACGAACAGCACTCCTTGCTCTGCATGCGCTGGAAGCGCACCCAGATGTCGGCCTGGATGTATTCCATGATGTGGCCGATGTGGAAGGAACCGTTGGCGTAGGGCAGTGCCGTGGTGATGAACAGGCGCCTCGGGCTGCTGGCTGGCGGAGGGCTGGGTCTGGGTCATGGAGGCAGAAGGCTGGTGGAGGAGCGGCGGGAGGGGCGTTTCGATGGTGCAGGCTGTTCGGCGTGCGTGGACGCCCTGGGCCAGACCGCGGGTGCGCATGGCGCCGACAGGATCCGACAGGATGTCACGCTGATGCAGCGTGCATGGATGACGGGACACGGCGCCTTTTGTCCCTGCCGCGGTCATGACGGAAGTTTATCAAGCCGGCGCACGAATTGAGATGCCGCCATCGGGCCCATCTATGATCCATGTCCCGCCATCTTCGCGTACCACCGGTCGGCTGCTGTCGGCGTGTCGCGACGCTGGCTGTGGTGTCGCGGCCAATGTCAATTTGGCCGGCGTGGGGGCGTGCGAGCATCATGGGAATCGTCCGGCGGGCGTTTTTCGCGCCCGGTTACCGCCGGCTGTACATGCTGGCGCATGCTGGTTCAGAATCCGGTGCTCCGCCCGTGGGGGCAGAGGCCGGGTCGGTAGCCATGGCATGACGCCCTTTCTTTTTATTGATTCAATCATCACGAGTGTTACCGTGAAGCCGTCAATCAGGCACTGGCTACCGTCGTCGATCCCAATACCGGCAAGGATCTGCTGTCGAGCGTTCGGCCCGCAATGTGCGGGTGGAAGATGGTTATGTGAGTCTGGATGTGGAACTGGGCTATCCGGCGCTGAGCCAGATCGGCCCGATCCGTGATGCGGTCGTGAAGGCCGTGCGCCAGCTTCCGGGGGTGGAGAATGTCTCGCCCCACGTGTACCAGAAGATCATCGCGCACCAGGTGCAGGGCGGGGTGAAGCTGCTGCCGCAGGTGCGCAACATCATCGCCGTGGCCTCGGGCAAGGCGGTGTGGGCAAGAGCACGATGACGGCCAATCTGGCACTGGCGCTGGCGGCCGAGGGGCCACGGTGGGCGTGCTGGATGCCGACATCTACGGGCCCGTCGCAGCCGGTGATGTTCGGCATCACCGACAAGACCGCAGACGCCGGATGGCAAGTCGATGGAGCCGCTGGAAAACTACGGGGTGCAGGTCAGCTCCATCGGCTTTCTGATCGACATGGATACGCCGATGGTCTGGCGTGGCCCGCTGGTGGTGCAGGCGCTGGAGCAGCTGCTGCGGCAGACCAACTGGCGTGACCTCGATTATCTGGTCATCGACATGCCCCCGGCACGGGCGACGTGCACCTGACGCTGTCGCAGCGCATTCCGGTGACGGGCGCGGTGATCGTCACCACGCCGCAGGACATTGCGCTGCTCGATGCCCGCAAGGGCTACAAGATGTTCGAGAAGGTGGGCATTCCGGTCATGGGCGTGGTCGAGAACATGGCCATGCATGTCTGCAGCAACTGCGGCCATGTGGAGCACATTTTCGGCGAGGGCGGCGGGAAAAAGATGGCCGAAGACTACGGGCTGGAGTATCTGGGCGGACTGCCGCTCGATATCCGCATCCGCGAGCAGGCCGACAGCGGCAGGCCGACGGTGGTGGCCGATCCCGATGGCGAGCTGGCGCAGCAGTACCGAAGATCGCCCGCCGTGTGGCGGTGAAGGTGGCCGAGAAGGCGAAGGACATGTCGTCGAAGTTCCCGTCGATCGTGGTGCAAGAACGACTGAGTCCATGGCACGCCCCAGGGGCCGGTGCTCTCGCTCCCGGGCGGGCTACCGCCTGCCGGAGACTTTCCGGTGCGGCGTGCGGCCAGGGCGTGGCGCGTGTCCGTCGGCCTCCCGCGGGCTGAGTCACGCCGTCATATATCATTGGGACATCTGCAACTTCGATGGCCCATGCCTACCTGCTGCCGGCCGCTTTTCCCTGCTCCGCGGGAAAGGGCGCCTCGCCTCGGCAGCGGTACCTTTCCTCTGGACCTGTGGCGGGAGGCACGGGGCTTTCATCACCGCCAGCATCCCGCTGAGCATCAAATCAGACCGCTGGATCCGTGAAATGGCCGAGAAGACGGGCATGATCGAGCCCTTCGAGCCCGGTCAGGGTCCGCCAGGTCGATGGCCGCCGCGTGATCTCCTACGGTACGTCCAGCTACGGCTACGATATCCGCTGCGCGCCCGAGTTCAAGATCTTCACCAACATCAACAGCACCATCGTCGACCCCAAGCAGTTCGACGAGAAGAACTCGTCGACTTCGTGGGTGATGTCTGCATCATCCCGCCCAACTCGTTTGCGCTGGCCCGCACGGTCGAGTACTTCCGCATTCCGCGCAATGTGCTCACCATCTGCCTGGGCAAGTCCACCTCACGCGCGCTGCGGCATCATCGTCAACGTCACGCCCTTCGAGCCGGAGTGGGAGGGCTATGTGACGCTGGAGTTCTCCAACACACGCCGCTGCCGGCCAAGATCTACGCCGGCGAGGGCTGCGCCCAGGTGCTGTTCTTCGAGTCCGACGAAGTCTGCCAGGTGTCGTACCGCGACCGGGGTCGTAAGTACCAGGGCCAGCGGGGCGTGACGCTGCCACGGGCCTGATGCTGCCGCAGTTTTTCCCGGGTTTCGGATTGTGGGCGGACGTGGTTATAATCCGCCCTCGCTGGTGATGTTCATGTCCGGCTGCGCGGGGCGTCTGCATGACGCATTTTCGTGCGGGCGTTTTTCCTGTGTGCCCTGTGGGCGTGCAGGGGGCGGGCAGGGCGTTCCGGCTTTTTCAGGCACGGCCCGTTCTGGGGGGCAGGGTGCTGTTCCGTCGGACATGCCGGCGTCGTCCGCCTGCCCTGCCAGACGGGGACCGCAGGTCAACCCCATTTTTCAAAAAGGGACAATCATGGCAATGCAAGCTGCCGACAAGGCAAAGGTCGTTTCGAATACCGTCGCGCCGAGAACGATACCGGCTCTCCCGAAGTGCAGGTCGCGCTGCTGACCGCCCGCATCAACGATCTGGCCCAGCACTTCAAGGATCACGCCAGGATCACCACTCCCGTCGCGGCCTGCTGCGCATGGTCAGCCGCCGGCGCAAGCTGCTCGACTACCTGAAGCGCACCAATCTGGACGCCTACCGCACGCTGATCGAGCGGCTGGGTCTGCGCAAATGATCGGCTGAAGCCATCCCGGATGCCCGCCCTCGTGCGGGCATTCTGTTTTGCGGGGACGGTCTGTCTCCCGGAGGGCAGGTGCTGCGGCAGGGGCATCCGGCTGCGGTGCCTGGACGTGGCAGGGCGACGGCGTCGGACCATGTGGCCTCGGGCCATCGGGTCAGGTGCCGGAACGCCAGCCATGGCAGCCAGACAGTCTCCTGTGTCGCCGGATGTCCGGCGACCGAACCAGGAATGAGTCGAAGGTGAACCGTGCCACCGGGTTTGCATGGGAAAGGCACCAACGGGGTGCGAGGAAAAACGATGTTCGAGATCGCCAAGAAAACATTTCAGTGGGGCAGCCACACGGTAACCCTGGAGACCGGAGAGATCGCCCGCCAGGCCACGGGCTCCGTGCTGGTCACCATCGATGACACGATGGTGCTGGCCACTGTGGTGGCCGCGAAGGAGCCCAAGCCGGGCCAGTCCTTCTTTCCGCTGACGGTCGACTATTTCGAGAAGTTCTACGCCGCGGGCCGTATCCCGGGTGGCTTCTTCAAGCGGGAGGGGCGTCCCACCGAGAAGGAGACGCTGACCGCCCGCCTGATCGACCGTCCGATCCGCCCCCTGTTCCCCGAGGGCTTCATGAACGAGGTCCAGGTGGTGCTGACGGTGCTGTCGAGCAACCCCGAGATCGACGCCGACATCCCGCCATGATCGGTGCCTCGGCCGCGCTGGCCATCTCCGGCGTGCCGTTCAATGGCCCGGTGGGCGCGGCCCGCATCGGCTACATCGACGGCCAGTACGTGCTGAACCCGTCGGCCTCGCAGCTGAAGGAATCACAGCTGGACCTGGTGGTGGCCGGTACCGACCAGGCCGTGCTGATGGTCGAGTCCGAGGCCCAGGAGCTGCCCGAGGACGTGATGCTGGGTGCCGTGGTGTTCGGTCACGAGCAGATGCAGACCGTCATCCAGGCCATCGAGGAGCTGGTGGAAGCCGGCGGCAAGGCCGAGTGGAATGGACGGCCCCCGAGAAGAACACCGCCTCATCGACCGTGTGCACGGTCTGGCGGCCGATGCCATGCGTGACGCCTACAAACTGCGCGTCAAGCAGGAGCGTTCGCAGCGCATCGAGGCCATCGAAGCCGATGTGCAGGCCCAGCTGGCTGCCGACGAAAACCCGCCGGCCGCCACCGATGTGGGCGACATCCTGTTCGAGCTGCAGTCGGGCATCGTGCGCAATCAGATCCCTGTCGGGCGAGCCCCGCATCGATGGTCGCGACACCCGCACCGTGCGCCCGATCTCCATCCGCACCGGCGTGCTGCCGCGTGCCCACGGCAGTGCGCTGTTCACCCGTGGCGAGACGCAGGCGCTGGTGGTGGCCACGCTGGGTACGGCCCGCGACGAGCAGATCATCGACGCGATCACCGGCGAGTACCGTGAGCGCGCTTCATGATGCAGTACAACATGCCGCCGTACGCCACGGGCGAGACCGGCCGCATCGGTACGCCGAAGCGCCGCGAAGTCGGGGCCACGGCCGGCTGGCCAAGCGCGCCATCCACCGCGCTGGTGCCCTCGCAGGAAGATTTCGCCTACTCCATCCGTCTGGTGTCGGAAATCACCGAGTCCAACGGTTCGTCGTCGATGGCCTCGGTCTGCGGCGGCTGCCTGGCGCTGATGGACGCCGGTGTGCCGGTCGAGCGTCACGTGGCCGGGCATCGCCATGGGCCTGATCAGGGAAGGCAACAAGTTCGCCGTGCTCACCGACATCCTGGGCGATGAAGATCACCTGGGCGAGCATGGACTTCAAGGTGGCCGGTACCGAACAGGGGCGTGACCGCGCTGCAGATGGACATCAAGATCCAGGGCATCACCCGCGAGATCATGCAGGTGGCGCTGGCTCAGGCCCGCGAGGCCCGCATGCACATCCTCGGGCAAGATGCAGGAGGCCATCCCGGCCGCCCGCACCGAGCTGTCGGACTTCGCGCCGCGCATGTACCAGATGAAGATCAACCCCGAGCGGATCCGCGACGTGATCGGCAAGGGCGGTGCCACCATCCGTGCCATCACGGAAGAGACCGGCACCACCATCGACATCCAGGACGACGGCTCGATCACCATCGCCGCCGTGGATGCCGAGGCCGCCCGCCGTGCCCAGCAGCGCGTTGCCGACCTGACCGCCGAGGTCGAAAATCGGCAAGGTCTACAACGGTACCGTGCTGAAGATCCTCGAATTCGGTGCCATCGTGCAGGTGCTGCCGGGCCGCGACGGTCTGCTGCACGTCTCGCAGATCGCCCAGGAGCGCGTCAACCGGGTCGAGGACTACGTCAAGGAAGGCCAGACCGTGCGCGTCAAGGTCATCGAGGCCGACGACAAGGGCCGCCTGCGCCTGTCCATGAAGGCCGTGGCCATCGAAGAGGCCAACCCGCCGGCCGAAGGCGTCTGAGCCGGGCATGACCTGATGGCGTCAGCCCTGCGCTGATCCTGCCCTGTGCTGACGCCAGCCCTGATTGATGTCTGTCTTGTGTTGATACCAGCCCTGCCTCCGTGGCAGGGCAGATTCGTCACGAAAAACGCCCCCTGTCCCTGGACAGCGGGGCGTTTTTCGTGGGCATGGCTGGCTGATGAGGACGCCCTCCGGCTGTCTGTCATGCCCCTGCAGCCGCCCGGGTGGTGGGGTGATCCGAACGAGGGGGCTCACGAGGCCCTCTGGAAGCCCTGGAAGAGGGCTCCCGGAGGATGGCACGAAGGGACGGTGTGGGGGATACGGGGAGCGCAGTGGCCGCTTACCGGATCAGCGCTCTGCCATCCGGCCCGGCAGTGACAAAGCGCTGGCCATGGCGTTCGGCCAGGTCAGCTCGCGCGTTTGCCGACCACAGCGGCATCCTGCGCGCGCAGCGTGGCCAGCGGATCGGGCTGGTCGTCGGCCCAGAGACCGCTGCTGCGGGCGGAAACGGCTGCGGCCGCCGCATTGCCCAGCGCACGCGCCTGCAGGCTGTTCAGCAGCTCGGCCCATGTGATGTACTGCAGCCGGTCCCGCACATCGTCGGCCGGCATCTTCAGGCTCTTTGCGCACGAAGGCCGACAGACCGGACCACAGATCGGGTTCTTCCTCCTCATCGTCATCGTAGTCGTAGAAGCCGGCCCCTGGGCACGTCCCTTGCGCTGGAAGCCAGCGGGCCATCTTTTCCATGGCATAGGCGGCTTCTTCGGTCAGGGCCGGCCAGGCGGGTTCTGCGGCGGTATGGCCGTGTGCGTGGTCATGCGCGTGGTCGTGGTGTGTGCATGTCCATGTTCGTGTGGATGATCCTCCGCGTGCTCATGATGCTCATGCGCTCATGGTCATGTCCGTGATGTTCATGCCCGTGACCGTGTGCATGCTCGCGTCCGTCGTGCGCGCATGTGGTGACCGTGTTCGTGGTCATCATGCTGCCGTGCCCGTGCCTCGTGCCTCCGCATGCGTGTGTGCGGTGGCTGGCGGCGCATCCTTCGGTGTGGGTATGCCCGTATATGCCGTCGTGCGCCCCGTGGCTGTGCTCGTCGCCGGCATGCCCTGGTCAGTGCGCATGTTCATGATGGTGCGCGTGGCCGTGTGCCTCATCGTGGTGATGTGCATGGTCGTGCGCGTGGCTGTGTGCCCCATGCGCGCGTGCCATGGATCTGGTGTGCCCATGCCATGCCTGCTCATGCCCATGGTCGTGGCCATGCTCGTGTTCAGTGGCTGTGATCATGGTCATGCCCGCAGCCGCAGCCATTGCCCCCAGGCTCTGGTGGTAGAGCGCATCGGTGGTGGCCAGTCCCTGTTCATCCAGCAGGGCCAGCGGACCGGCACGGTAGCCAGCGTCCAGGGCCGCCTGCTCGATCCGTTCGGCCGGCACGCCTTCGCCCAGCAGGGCAAGCCCCTCGTTGAAGTACGCGTGGCGTACGCGGTCGATGACCAGCCCGGGACGGGCCGGGGCCAGGGTGATGCTCAGGCCCAGCTGCACGAGCAGGTCGGCGGCGTGTTGACCTGGGTTTCGCTGCGCGAGGGCAGCACCACCAGTTCGGCCGCGCGGGGAGGTGGAAACGCACCGGGACGTGGTCGGGGGCGACGTGTTCGAACCAGTGTGCGTCGGCGGTGGCGGGTACCGACTGCAGCTTCACCCGGAAGCTGCTGGTGGAGGTTGCCACTGTACCGGCGGGTGGCTGCGCACTGGTGGGGATAGTCGTGATGCTGGCAGCAGCTGGCGCGTCACCGGTGGCGGCTGTCTGCACGGTACCGTCCTCTGCGGCTTCGGTCAGCAGCGAGGCCGGCGCGCTGGGCCAGCGGCAGCAGATCGTTGCGGATGCCGGCGGAATCCAGCAGCTGGAGCGAGGGAGGGGAGGGCTGGTTGGGGATGCTCATGGCGGTTTTCCTTGGCTCGACTGAGTGCAGTGTTGGTGTCTGGCAACAGGCGGGCAGCGCGTCCTCGGGAAGGCTCTGCCGCCCGCAAAATATGCATTGTATTTGTTGACCGGACACACGGCTGCCGGTTTTAATGGAACCGGTGCGGGGACGAACCAGTCCGTGACACGCACCCGATTCTCTCTATCTCTCCCCTGTCTCCCAGCCATTTCCAGTTCTCCCCGTGAGTCATTTTCCCGTGCGCGTCCGGAGGGTTTCCCCATAGGGGCCAGCGCAGGGCGAATGCGTTCATGACACGCGCCTGACGATGAACCCATTGCGACGGTTGCTGACACTGTTCATGTCGCCCTCGGCGGCATGGCGTGCCATCGACCAGGAAGATACGCCGCTCTGGCGCCTGTACCTGCTGCAGCTGCTGCCGCTGGTGCTGCTGGCCATGGGCACGGTGATGCTCGGCCAGCACCTGTACGAAGAGCCGTCACCCTTTCAGACGCCGGGGCTCTGGCCGCGCATGCTGGCCCTGCTGGGCTGGGTGGGGTGGTGTTCTTCGTGCAGCTGACGGTGGCGGCGCTGGTGGCACAGGTGTGCGCGCCGTGGTTTGGCGGGCGTCCGGTGCGGCGCCGGGCCTTTGCGCTGATCATCCATGCGATCAGCGGCCTGCTGGTGGCGGCCGTGCTGCAGCCGCTGCTGATGCCGCTTCGCCGCTGCTGATCGTGCTGGGTGGGTGTGGTCGGTGCATCTGCTGCTGACCGGCATGCCGGTTATGCTGCAGATGCCGCCCCGGCGGGCGCGGGTGCTCAGCGGCATCATCGTCGTGCTCTACCTGCTCTGCAGCAGCCTGCTGATGCCGCTGGGCCGACCGGACCTGGGCCAGGCTGCTGCTGCCGGCGGCCGTGCCGGACGTGCGGGTCCAGGCTGGCCATGCCGACCCCTGCTGGAGCGTCTCCGTCTGGACATGCGCTGGACAAGATCCAGCAGGCCGACCGCAATCTGGACGAGGCGGCCTGCGAGGCCGGCAATGCCAGGGCCAGCAATGATTCTCTCGCAGCCGCCCAGGCTGCCCGCGATGCCGCTGCGGCGCTGGCCGCCACGGTGGCCGGGCGGAGCGTGTGCCGCTCACCCCGGCCGAGCTGACCCGCTGGTTCCCCGTGAGATGCTCGGCATGACGATGCAGTCGCTGGACGTGGAGCCGTGGGGTGGTGTGTCGTCACGCGCGGTCAGCGGCCCATGCCAGCTATGGTCGCCCGGGAGCCTTCACGCTGGAGCTGCGGGTGATCGATCCGGCCAGTGCAGGTGCGCTGCTGGCCGAATCGGCGGCGACCGGTGCCCAGGGCCGCAAGGGAGGGCGAAACGGCCGCCACCTGGGAGCGCAGCTACCACGAAGGCGCCCGCAGCGTGTCGGAGCTGCGCTGGAAGGATGCCGACCGCGTGGAAGTCAGCTACGTGCTGGCCAATGGTGTTCGCCTGATCGCACTGGCCAGTGGTGGTGGCATCGAAGCGGCGGCCCTGCACGAGGCCATCCGCGCGCTGCCACTGGATGTGCTGGAAAGGAACCGCATGGTGCCGGTCGAGCGCCTGAACGCACCGGCCGGGGAGACTGTTCCGGCGGCCGGTGACGCGCAGCAGTCTGCCGGGCGCTGATCCTGGCAGGTGCGATCGCCCGGCTGCCGGTACCGCTCCGGATATGGATGCCCAGTTGTTGCCGAACCGGGGCAGGAGGGCGGGGCGCTGCCGGGCTGGTCATCGGGCCGTTCCTGCTCGTTTTGTGGGGCTGTTTTCGGCGTGATTACGGCATGCCCCCGCACTTCCGGTACAATCGCCGCCTGCGCCTCCGTAGCTCAGTGGATAGAGCATCCCTCCCAAGGGAGGGTCGCACGTTCGATTCGTGCCGGAGGCGCCATTTCCCTTGTTTATCAAACACTTGCAGGCCGGACTGGTACAGCCCAGGCGATGGCTACAGGATGATCAGCCCAGGTGCCTTCCCGGCCATGTCAGAGCAATCGCCCCATATCTTCCTGAAGGGCCTGTCCGTCGATTCCCTCATTGGGGTCTATCCCGAAGAACGGCGTGCACCGCAGCCGCTGCTGATCGACGTGGAAGTCGGCCTGCCTTCGCTGTCGCCCTTTCTGACCGACCAGTTCGAGCAGACCATCGATTACGCCAGCGTGGCCGAACTGGTCCGGCATGAAGCCGCGCAGCAGCGCTTCCAGCTGCTCGAGCGCATGGCGCATCATCTGTGCGAAAACCATTGCGGGCGCGCTTCATGCTCCCTGGGTACGCATGGCCATCGTCAAGCCGGGCATCGTGCCCGGGGCCGAAGCCGTGGGGGTGCGCTACTGCTTCCGCGCGCCGGTCAATGCGTCCGGCGAATGATCTGCACCCCGTCGGGTGAGCTGTTGACCGGCCGGTGACGCCTATGGGCCGCAGTGGCCTTTGCCCCTGACACTGCTGGTCCGGGTGGCTCGCCGTCCGGCTGGGGTCGTGCTGTTGGTCCTGCGGCTTTCTGCCCGGCAGGATCCGTACCGTTGGCCCTGGTGGTCTTTTGTCCGGCAGGGTTGGTACTGTTGGCCCTGGTGGCCTTCTGCCCGGCAGGATTCGTACCGCTGGCCCTTGCGGCCTTGCGCCGGGCAGAGGTCGTGCTGCTGGCCCCAGTGGCCTTCTGCACGGCATGGCCCGTGTCCGTTGCCGCAGCCCGGGATGCTCCACTTCTGGGTGTTGCTGCCTTGGGTGTTCCCTGCCTGGATCTGTCAGTCCCGGACCTTGCCGCCCCCTGTGCGGCCCCGCTGAAGCCGTGTCACCGGCCGCCTTTGCGGGTGAAACCTTCACGAACTGCATGTCGGGCCGCTCGCCCGGGGCGGCCAGCAGCGTGACGGGTTTGCGCATGGCCCAGGCACGCATGGCGTGGGCCAGCGGCAGGTAGTAATACTGTTCCTTTACGATGCCCAGCGCCGATTCGAGCAGCCGGGTGCGGGCCTCGGGGTCGTTCTCGGTGCGGGCCTGGTTGATCAGCCTGTCCAGGGCTGGGCCGCTGATGCGGGCGGCATTGTAGGCGCCGTCCACCTTCTCGGAGCGGGTGTAGGCCATAGGGACACCAGGTTCTGCAGGGCGTCCAGATCAGGGCTGCTCCCCAGCCCAGCATCCACAGGTTGCTGTCGAGCGTTTCCAGCTTGGGCACCAGACTGGCAACGGCATGCTGTTCACCTTCACGCGGATGCCGATGCGACGCCACATGGGCACCAGCGCCTTGCAGAGTTCCTGGTCGTAGGCGTAGCGGTTGTTCGGACAGTCGAGGGTGACGGTGAAGCCCTGGCAAAGCCTGCGCTGCGCATCAGCTGGCGGGCCTGGCGGATGCTGGCGGAGGGGCGCTCATCCAGTTCGGGGGTCCAGCCGGTCACACCGGGGGCCACGATGGTGCCGGGCCGGCCGGTACATGCCCTGGGTGATCTGCATCAGGGCCTTCGTGTCGATGGCCAGTGACATGGCATGACGCACGCGCTGGTCCTTGAACGGGTTGCGCAGGCCGGTCTGGCCGTGGGTGAGCGAATCCGAAAAACTGGGTCCATCCTGACTGACAGCGTGCGCTGGGCCACGTCGGTCTGGATGTTCAGCGCCGGCTGGCGCTTCAGCGCGGGCACGCGCTGGCTGGCCGGATCGGTGACGAGGTCCACCCGGTTGGCCAGCAGGGCCTGCACTCCGGCCTCGTCGTCGGCCACGGGCTGGTGAGACGACGGTATCGGCGTTGCCCGGAAAGCCGCCGGTATCCCACCAGCCGGCATGGCGCTGCAGCTGCAGGGGCTGTCCGGGGAGCCCAGCCATCCTCGATGCGGTAGGGGCCGGTGCCGTTGGCGTGGCGTGCGGTGTAGTTGACGGCATCGGGCTTGGTGCCCGAAACGGCATCGACCTCTGTGTTCGCGCGCCCAGCGGCGGCTGAGAATGCGTGCGTCGGTGAGGATCCGTGGCAGCAGGGGCATCGGCCGGTCGAGGATGATGTCCACGGTGAGATCGTTGATGCGGCGCACGCTGCGGATGTTGCCCAGCATGGCGCCCACGGTGCTGCCGGCCGCCTTCAGGCGCTCCAGCGAATACTGACATCATCGGCCGTCAGCGGGCTGCCGTCGTGAAAGCGTACGCCTTCGCGCAGATGGAAGCGCCAGGCCAGCGGCGTGACCTGTTCCCAGCGGGTGGCCAGCGCCGGTTCGATGCGCAGGTCGGGCGAATAGCGGGTCAGCCCCTCGTACACGTGCTGCAGCACGGCCTGGGCCTGTGACTGCTGCAGGGCATGCGGATCCAGCCCCGTGAGTTCGGACTGTGCGGACCAGCGCAGTGTTTCGGCGCCTGCTGGCTGGGCCGTTGCGGCGAGCAGGCCGAGCGCCAGCGACAGCACCAGCCGGCGCAGCCCCGTTGTCCATGCCGGACGGATGGCCGCCATGCCCGTGCCGTTGCCGGTCAGCAGGGTGACGGCAGGGGCGGGAGAGGGATGGGTCCGCGAACGGGGCAGCACGGGTGATCATGGGAGCAACCAGTGCCTGGCCTGCGCCGTCCGGCCGGACGGGTCAGGGGGCACCGCACCACTTTCCCTACTGTGTCTTTATTGTTGCAATTTAACATGTTTGCCCGTAAGACGCCGACATACGCAGGAATCAGCGCGCGAAAGGGCCGGATTTCAGGCCGATATTGCCATAATTTGCAAAAATCAAAGAGATGGGGCCGTGTTGCCTTCCGGCAAAACCGTTCTTGCATGGTTTGTCATACCAGCGATGGGGTCATACCGGTGACAGGGGCCGTACTTGCGATGAGTTGCCATATCTAGCGATGGAGGACCATACCGGCGCTGCAGGCATGGCCCTGCGTGGAGCCTGTCATGAACGCATGCCTCCCCGCGCCGATCCCGGCCGTATGCGACAAGGCGTCGCACAGAGGAGGCTGGCCGCTCTGCCAGACAGCGCAACGCTGGCAGCGCGAGGGCTGGGGCTGGTGCGGCAATGCATGCGTCCACGAAACGTGCCCATGACACGCATTACGCGCTGCGCCGCCGGTACTCCACGAAGGCGTACGCCACCCCTTGCGCACTGGTGGCGGATTCGCGGGCCGTTTCCTGCCACTGGGCCGGATCGGGCAGGTCCATCCAGGCATCGCCCTCGGGGCCAGATCGACTTCGGTGAGCAGGACGCGACCGGCCAGGGGCCAGGCCAGCGTGTAGATCTGGGCACCGCCCATCACGAACACCTCGGCCTCGTCAGCATGGCGGGCGATGGCCTCGTCGAGGCTGCGGGCCTGGCCGACGCCTTCGGGCAGGTCCAGCGGCTGGCGGCTGATCACCACCATCTGCCGCCCGGGCAGCGGCCGGCCGATCGATTCCCAGGTTTTTGCGACCCAGCAGGACCGTATGGCCTATGGTCTGCTGCCGGAAGTGTTTCAGGTCTCGGGCAGGTGCCAGGGCAGGGCGTTGTTCCGGCCGATCACGCCATTGCGGGCGCGGGCGGCGATCAGGGTGATCAGGGCATCGGTGAAAAAGGAAAAACGGGCCGATTGTGGTGTCAGACGGCACGGGCGCCTTGATGCCCGGCCACGGATCGTAGCCCTCGATGACGAAATCTCGAAGCGGTAATCGAAGATGCTGTCGGGCTGGCGCGTGATGCGCAGCGTGGGCAGTGTGCGGGGGCGCGCGACAGCTGCAGCCGGGCCTGTTCCAGGTGATTGAGGTACAGGTGGCAGTCGCCCCCGGTCCAGATGAACTCGCCGGGCTGTAGGTCGGTTCGCTGCGCCACCATGTGGGTCAGCAGCGTAGGAGGCGATGCTGAAGGGCAACCCCAGAAAGATGTCGGCGCTGCGCTGATACAGCTGGCAGGAGAGCCGCCGTCGGCCACGTAGAACTGGAAGAGGGCGTGGCAGGGCGGCAGCGCCATGTCGGGCAGGGCGCCGACGTTCCAGGCCGACACGATGAGCCGGCGCGAATCCGGTGCGCGGCGGATGTCGTCGATGATGCGGTTGATCTGGTCGATGGACTGGCCATCCGGTGTGGGGCCAGCTGCGCCACTGGCGCCGTAGATCGGCCCCAGGTTGCCGAGTTCGTCGGCCCATCTCGTCCCAGATGGTCACGCCGTTGTCGCGCAGGTAGCCGATGTTGGTGTCGCCCTGCAGGAACCAAGCAGTTCGTGGATGATGGAGCGGTGTGCAGCTTGGTGGTGAGCAGCGGAAAGCCCTGTTCGAGCGGAAAACGCATCTGCCAGCCGAAGACGGACAGCGTGCCGGTGCCGGTACGGTCTTCCTTGTGGGTACCGTGGTGCAGGACGTGGTCGAGCAGGTCGAGATAGGTCTTTCGCGGATCAGCGGTTCAGCCCTGGGTGATGTTCTGCTGCAGCTGGTATTCGCTGTCGCTCATGCCGTTGCGGTAGCCGGTGTTCATGCGGCCGCTGTCGCTCTGGGGACGCCCGCTGGCCTGCTGCAGGGCGTTGAGGGCGGCAGCGCGTTCCTCGGGGCTCAGGCCGTTGGGGGCCGGCGCTCGTGTCCCGCCAGTTGCTCTCGGTGCCGTCCCGTGGCTCGTCGTTCTGGAACTCGGGCTGCAGGCCGTTCTGCATGTCGTCGGCGTCGCCGCCGTAGGGCAGGTCGCCGGCGTCCTCGTCCTGCAGCTGCTCGCGCATCATGCTGGCGCCCTGGCCGCCCGTTTCCTGTTCGGGCTGGTTGTCGGGGTAGCCCATGCTGGCCGGCATGGCGCCATCTTCGGGCAGGGTGCCGTCGCTGGTCATGCCCATGTCATCGGCCTGGCCGTCTTCCACGGCCTCGATGCCCCGGGCAGGCCCTGCGGCAGGCGCGAATTGCCCGCGTTGCTCGACAGGATGTCCAGGCTGTAGCGCTTCGGCGCCGGAAATTCCACCTTGCGGCCACGGTGCTCGATGATCACCTTGTCATCTTCCACGGCCCTCAGCACCGAACCGTCGCCGATTTTCTGGTTGACGGCATAGGCGGCCACCGGACGTTCGTTGACGCCCAGCACGGCCACGCCGCGCCGGCCGGCTCTGCAGCACGCCCAGCACCCCACATTAATGGGAGGCGGGGCGGCATCGGCGGTGGCCGTGTTGCGTGCACCGAACAGTTTCGCGGCGATGGGCAGCGGGGACGGCCGTTTCTCGCCGATGGCGTCGTTAGCGATGGCGCCCCCGCGGCGCCAGCAGCCGCATGGCCCAGTAGGTGATGATGCTGACCAGCAGCAGGAAAAAGCAGCAGCGAAAGCAGCCGGATGGCAGCAGAAGAACCCGCATGGTCGGGGGTCTCGTGGGAAAGGACAGGACTCGTGTCCGACCGGGCGTCGGCCCGGTGGCGGAAAACAGTGGCTGGTATCATACAGGCCCATTGCAGCAGACACAGAATCTGCTTCAATCATCCCATATTAAAAACCTCCCGGGTCTCTGCGAGAAAAATCGCTGGTATGAATACACCTGTTACCGCATCGACGGCACGCGCAACCGATACACGGTCGCCCGTAGTCCTCTCCGGCACCGCGCCCGCTCCGCACGCGCCGTGCCCTGGGTTTCACCCTCATCGAGCTGATGGTGGTGGTGATGATTCTCGGCGTGCTGGCCGCGCTGGTGGTGCCCTCGTTTCATGTCGCGCCCCGACGAGGCGCGCGCCGTGGCCGCCAAGCAGGACATTGCCGCCATCATGCAGCAGCTCGCTCGTACCGGCTCGACAACGGCCACTACCCCTCAACCGAGCAGGGCCTGGCGGCGCTGGTCACCAAAACCCACGTCCGGTCCGGCCGCCAAAAACTGGAAATCCTATCTCGACAAGGTGCCCGTCGATCCCTGGGGCAAACCGTACCAGTATCTGAACCCCGGCATCCACAGCGAGATCGACGTGTTCTCCTATGGGGCCGATGGCGTGGCTGGTGGCGAGGCAGGTGATGCCGACATCGGCAGCGTGATCTCTGACCGACGCCGGGCGGCCGGCTTTACCCCTCATCGAGCTGATGGTGGCGCTGATCATCGGCATCGTGCTGTCGATGGTGGTCATCTCGGCCTGCCCAGCCCTGCTGCGTTCGCTGGAAGGCGATGCCGAGCGGCTCAGCCAGCTGTTCTCGCTGGCCCGCGAGGAGGCGGCAGATCCGTGGCGCTCCCATCCGCTTCGAGACCACGCGTGACCGCTACCGCTTCGTCATCTTCAAGCGACCGGCAGTGGCGTCCCATCGAAGACGACACCCACCTGCGCGTGCGCGAGTGGGAGGCTCCACCCGGTGCGGGTCGTCAGTCCGATGGCTCCGACATTCTCGAATTCGGACGCGACCTGATCGAGCCGCCATTTCCGGGTCATCTCACCCAGCCGGCCGGCAGCATCGAAATAGCGGCCAATGGCCTGGGCTATTTTCGAGGTTCAGCCGGCAGCAGCAGCCATGATGTCATCCTCCGGTCACTCTTCTTCCTTTGATGCCACTCGCCTTTTTCCTCCCTTTATCACGGGTCCATGCCGGTACCGGCAGTGGGCCTGCTGCCGTGCGGTACCGTGTCGGGCCGTGCGGGAGGGGCGGTGTGAGTCTGCCGTTGCCGGGGTGAGTGAACACGCCGGACGTGGCGCATCGGGCCGTCTTTCTGCCCGCTGTGACCGTGATGGCGCCCTGCCGCCCGATGGCGTGCGTGGCCAACGGAACAGGGCATGTGGTGCGTGGCGAGCCAAACAGGACAGGCGGCGGTACGGCCCCGGCAGCCCTGGTCACACGCGGCTTCACGCTCATCGAGGTGCTGGTGGCGCTCACCATCATTTCCATCGCGCTGATGGCCCTCGCTGCGCGCGGTGGGTTCCATCACCGCCAGCTCGGCTGAGCTGCGGGCCCGCACGCTGGCCCAGTGGAGTGCCGAGAACCGCCTGACCGAAATTCGCGTGCGGCGGGAATTTCCGCCGTGGGGCGCCGCAATTTTCCGTGCCCGCAGGGCGACCTGAACCTGGTGTGCGTGGAAAACGTCCACACCACGGCCAACCCCTAATTTCCGCCGCATCGAGATGCAGGTCTCACGATGCCGACCGCAGCGAGCAGGGCGCCAATGGCAACATGGAAGGCGGCCGGCTGGCCCGGCTGCTGGGCTTTGCCGTGGTCGAGAACAACAATGTGGTGCGCTGAGTGATGAGTGTGCGCACCGTCATGTCCATGGATGCCACGTCCCGTCAGGGCGCGCCTGCGCATGCCGTGCACGGGGATGGTCCGGCACCCGGCACCGGCGCACGGAAGACCCTCGCCACGTTCCGCCCGGCGGTGCGCGTCGCGCTTCACCCTCATCGAGCTGCTGGTGGCCGTGGCGCTGCTGGCCGTGCTGGCCATTCTCAGCTGGCGCGGGCTCGATACCGTGCTGCAGAGTCGCGAGCGGCTGGTCACCGAATCGAACGAGCTGCGCCTGCTCACGCTGGCGCTCGCCCAGCCTCGGAGGAAGACCTGCTGCAGACCCGGCCGGTCAACGGCATGGGTGGCGGACTCGGTTCCCATCCGGGTGGTGGTCGACTCAGGGCGGGGCCGGCGGTGGTACCACGCAGTCGATGATGCTAGGCGCGAGATCGCCCGGCGCGGGCAGCCCACCCGGCTGCAGCGCGTGGTCTATCAGGTGCGTGACGGCAGGCTGGAACGGGGCTTTTCCGAATGGCAGAAGAGCACCGATGGGCGTGGCTCGGTGGGCGGTTCGGTGCAGTCGCTGGTCTGGCAGCCCATTCTGCCCGAGGTGCGCTCGATGCGCGTGCGGGCCTGGATCCGCAACAACTGGGTGGGAGGCCCAGCTGAGGCGCTGACCCGCGCGGCAACCGCGCCGACCGCCAGCCCAACGATCCCTACAACAACGCCCGTTATCAGGGGCCGCTGGCATCACTGCCACCACACCCGCCGAGGTGCGGCAGAACATCGAGCAGATGCGCCGTGTCTACGACCTGCGGCGCGAGACCGAAGAGGCCATCACCGGCATCGAGGTGCTGGTCGAGCGCACCAATGGCCAGCGCTTTCTGCGCGTCTATTCGATACGGGACTGATCACCATGCGCCATCCCGTTGCAAATTTTCCCGATCGGGCCATGACAGGGGGCCATGCCAGCGCCGATACTGCGGTCATGCATTCACGTCATGGTCGATTTTCTGTCCGGCACCGGGGCCTGCACTCAGGCGTGGGCACGGATCAGGGCTTGCCAATACTTTCGAAAGCCGGGAGCCTGCGGGTCAGCACCCAGACATGGATATGAGCCTGACATCGGCCGCCAGGAGAGCATGGGCAGCGCGCGTCGCAGCCTGAACGGACGGATGCCTGCACAGCATGGTGCTGCCATCGTCACGGCGCTGCTGGTGGTGGCGCTGGCCTCGGTCATCGTCACCACGCTGTTCTATCGCGAGAGCGTGGCCATCCGCTCCATCGAGAACCGGGCCACGCTGTCGCAGACCCGCTGGATCGAGCGCGCCGTCATCGACTGGGCCAAGGTCATCCTGAAGAATTCGGTGAGCCAGGTTGATCGGTCCGGCTCCATCTGGGCCACGCCCGTGGCCGAGACCCAGCTGGACGAAACCGTCACCGGCGGGGCCAAGGTGGCGATTCTTCCCGCCAGGCGTTGCTGGCCGGGCGGATTCGCGATGCGCAGTCGCGTTTCAACATCAACGCGCTGGTCAATGACGACACCAACCAGATAAACGGGGCGACGCAGACCGGTACCAATGGCAACAGCGGTAACATCAACGGTAACGGTGGCAACGGTACTCGCAGCAACGGCACCAGCGCCGAAAAATGCCGATATCTCGGTACCGCACCTGCAGGCGCTCGGGCGGCTGATGGGCATCCTGTCGCCGCCTCGAGAGCCTGGCGGACCGGATGCTGCAGTACGTGCGCAAGGTGGCACGCCAGCGTCGCAGCGGCCAGAAGGCCGGGTCGGATGACTGGGTCAGCGCGCTGCAGCGGCTGGACGACCTGCGCGACCTGCCCGGATTTTTCGGACGAGATCATCCAGAAGCTGACACCGCACCTCACGGTACTCGCCGGTGGATGCCCGGACGGTGAACATCAACTCGGCCTCGCCCGAGGTGCTGGAAGCCGTGGCGCCCACCTGGCCGGCCGGTTCCATCCGTTCCTTCGTGGCCAACCGCGATGTGGTGCCGGCCAAGAACATTTCCGACCCGTCGATGGGGCTTGCTGCAAATACCCAACTGGACAGTACGCTCGTCGCAGTGCAATCGAATTATTTCATCGCGGACGGCATCATTCATTACGATCGCGTTGAATCCCAAACCCTAACCTGCTCAAGCGCCTCAATGAAGGGGTGTACAGGTGATATGGCGTCACAGCAACCGGAAACGGCACCAGGCCGTCATCTGCTACCGCCGCGCAGCGCCGGTGAAGCTGTCCCCAGCAGTGGACGGCCCGTGTTCCAGGCGCACATCGGCAGTGACGACGAGCCCGTGCGCCGGCCCGTGTCGCTGGAGGCGCTCGAAGGCATCCGCCAGGTCTGGCTGGTGGCCGATGCCCGTGATGTCACGCTCATCACCGTGCCGGTGCCATTGCTTTCGGGCAAGCGCCCGAGCAGGCACCGCCCAACATCATCGAAGAATACGTGCTGCAGGATCCGGCCCGCTGCCTGATCGTGCCCGGTCCCGTGCAGCCCGACGGCCAGCGCGTGCTGGGTGTCATCGACAGTCACTGGGTCGATGCGGTGCTGGCCGCCTTCAAGTCGCACGGCATCCGGGTCGATGCGCTGTGGCCGGGGCAGCTGGTGCTGCCGCTGCGCGAGGGGCGCTGGTCGGTGCTGGCCTCGGACGACTGCCTCACGGTGCGTACCGGCGAGTGGTCCGGCACCGGCTGGGCGGCCGGCGAATCCGAACAGGCCAACCGCGAAACCGCCAGTGCGCTGCTGGCCGGCAAGCTGATGGGCCTGCCACCGGCGCAGATCGATGTCTGGCTGGGCCAGCCCGAATGGCGCTCGCCCCTGAAACTGGCGGCCCGGCCCTCCGAGGTCACGCTCGATTTCGCCGATGCGCCGCTGGTGCGTGGCGCACCGATGGATCTGCTGTCGGTGCACAATGCCGGCCTGCGGACCATGCTGTCGCGCGTGGACTGGCGGCTCTGGAAGGGCGTGGGGCGCTGGCGGCTGCGTTTGGCGGCGGCTGCCGTCATCGGCCTGAACCTGCAGTGGATGCAGCTCGGTGCCGAGGCGCGCAGCCTCGAGGCGGCCGTGCGCGACCGCTTCCACCAGGCCTTCCCCAATGCCGCCATGGTCGATCCGGTGTTGCAGATGCGCCGCAGCATCGGTGAGCTGCGTCTCAAGAGCGGCCGCCCGGGGCCGGACGATTTCGTGCCGCTGCTGGCCCGTTTTGCGCAGGCCATCGGCGAGCGTGGCCGGGGCACCATCGAGGCCATCGAGTACCGCGAGGGCACCATGAAGATCCGCTTCGTGGCCGAGGCTGCCAGCGATGAATCGCTGCGCGAGAGCCTGGTGCAGGACTCGGCGCGGCTGGGGCTGACGCTCACCTTCGACAACCCCTGGGATCCCACCGCCCGGCTCACCACCCAGGGGCGCTGACACATGCTGGAAAACCTGTTGCAGAAATGGGCCTCGCTGGCGCCCCGTGACCGGCGCATGCTGGTGATTGCCGGGGCCTTCCTCGCGTGATCATCTTCGGCAGCGCTGCTCGAGCCCGCCTGCGGCCGGCAGCGGCTGGAAAAATCCCTCGCCTAGCTGCGCGCCGAAGTGGCGCAGATGGACAGCCTGGCCGTCGAGGCCCGCGAGCTGGCCAACGCCGCCGAGGCACCGGCCGAGTCGGTGGCCCAGGTGACCACGCGACTGGAACAGTCGCTGGCCGGCCGGGGCATGACAAGGAGATGGCCAAGGTGCAGGGCGCAGGGCGATATCATCGAAGTGCGCTTCCGCCAGGCCCCGTTCGAGAACTGGGTGTTCTGGCCTCGATGGGGCCGTGCGCGAAACCCGAACCCGTATCGTCGACCTGTCCGTCACCCGCGAATCGCCGGGGTGTTCAGTGGTCGCATCGCCCTGGAGATGGCACGCCGTGGCAAATGATTCCCGTCGATCCCGTAACGCGAAGCCGGCCTGGCTCGGCCCTGTGGAGTACCGGGCGCATCGTGCCTGGTGGTGCTGGGGCCTGGTGACGGCGCTGGTCACCACGCTGATTCTCGCCCCGGCTCCATGGCCGACTGGGGCCCGCAGGTGGCCACGAAGGGCCGGGTGCGCCTGGCCGATGCCACCGGTTCCATCTGGAACGGGCAGGGCAAGGTGGTGCTGGTCGATGTGCCGCGCAGGCCACGCGCGACCGCGAAAAGCCCAATGCCGTGCTGCCGCTGCCCGGCGTGCTGGTGCCCGGCAGCATCCGCTGGAACATCCGCGTGCTGCCGCTGCTGATCGGCCAGATCCAGGTGCATGCGCGTCACGACAGCATGAACCAGCCGCTGGAAATCTCCGGCAGCTTTGCCCGTCCGCGTCTTTTTCGGCCGGCAGCATCCGCCTGCCCAATGTCAATCTGGCCCTGGCTGGGTTCGCCGTGGAGCACGGTGCAGCCCACTGCGTCGCTGGCCCTGGAGCTGGGGAGCCGTTCGAGATCGTCGACGGCCAGGGCTCCGGGGTGTGGCTGCCATCGAATGTGCGCGATGTCGCCTCGGCGCTCACGCCGGTGCGTCCGCTGGGCGCCCACCGTCTCGACATCGACGGCCGGCAGCCCGAAACCACGCTGAAGATGTCATCCTCGAAGGTCCGCTGCGTTTGAGCGGAGAAGGTGTTTTCAATCCGAGTCACGGACTGCGTTTTCACTGCCTGGGCGAAGTCGACGAGTCTGAACGCGAGAAAACTGCAGTCCCTCGTACGCTTGCTGGGACGGCAGGATGGGGCTCGTACCATGATCAAGATAGAGCATGAAATTGCGCCATTCCCAAAAATCCTGGCCCAGGCCCCGCTGATCGCCCTGGCTTCGCCGGCCCTTGCCGCGCCACCGGCCAGGCAGCCTCGCGGCCCAGCAGCCGCCCTGCCCGCAATGTGTCGGGGCAGATCAACCTCACTTTCAAGGATGCCGAGGTCGATTCGGTCATCGGCGCTTTTGGTCATCTGCTGAACAAGTCCTTCGTGATCGATCCCGCGGGTCGCGGCAAGATCTCGCTGGAAACCCCGCGTCCGGTCAACCGCCAGCAGGCGTTCACGCTGCTCAAGACGGTGCTGCGCCAGCAGGGCTTTGCCATCGTCGATCTGGGTGACCTGTACAAGGTGGTGCCCGAGGCCGATGCTCAAGCTGCAGTCCGGCCCGGTCGAGATCGGCCTGGCCTCGGGCGGCACGGGGACGAGGTCATCACCCAGGTCTTCCAGCTCAGCCACGAGTCGGCCAACAACATGATTCCGGTGTTGCGGCCGCTGGTGTCGCCCTAACAACACCATCACGGCGTTCCCTGGGCAACAACGCGCTGATCATCACCGACTACGCGGCCAACCCTGAAGCGCCTCTCGAAGGTGATCGCCACGCTGGACAGCCCGCGTCCGGCGGCCGACGTGCAGGTGGTGGTCATCAAGAACCCATTCGCCAGCGACATTGCCGTGGCGGTGTCCAAGCTGCTGGACGACAACAACCGCCAGGGCGGCGGGGGTCCCACCGGCGCGCAGGATCCCACCCAGCGCGTGGTGGTGATGGCCGACCCGCGCACCCACTCGGCTGCTTGCGCAGCGCCAATGCCTCGAAGCTGTCGCTGGCCCGCTCGCTGGTGGACCAGCTCGACCGGCCGGCCAATGCCGACCAGGCCAACATGCGCGTGGTCTACCTGAAGAACGCCGAGGCCACCAAGCTGGTGGAGGTGCGCAGGCCGTGCTCTCGGGTGAATCGAACGGCAACGGCGGCAGCAGCGGCTTCGGCAGCAGCAACCGCAACAGCAGCCGAAGCAGCAGCAGCGGCTTCTTCGGGGACAACAGCAGCAGCTCGTCCGGCCTGTCCTCGGCCTTTGGCGACAGCGACAGCAGCAGTGGCGGTCTGGGCAGCCAGACCGGCCAGCTCAACCGCGACCGCGGCAACCAGGGCCCACCTCCATCAAGGCGGGCGGCGCCGTCATTGCGGCCGACCCGTCCACGCAACTCGCTGATCATCACGGCGCCCGAACCGGTCTACCGCAACATCCGCGGCGTGATCGACCAGCTCGACAGCCGCCGGGCACAGGTCTACATCGAGTCGCTGATCGTCGAGGTCACGGCCGACACGGCGGCCGAGATGGGCATCCAGTGGCAGTTCATGTCGGGCCGCAATGCCGGCAACAACGTCATCGGCGGGACCAACTTTCGGTCGAGAACGGGATCAGAACATCCTCAGCGTCAGCCAGAATCCGCCGCGCTGGCTGCCCAACGGTATCAATATCGGGGTGGTGCGCGGCAATGTCAGCCTGTTCGGCCAGCAGTTCGTCAACCTGGGGCTGCTGGCCCGGGCGCTGGAAACCGAGGCGGGCGGCAACATCCGCGCCACGCCGAACCTGCTGACGCTCGACAACGAAGAGGCCCGCATCGTCATCGGCCAGAACGTGCCGTTCGTGACCGGTTCCTACACCAACACCGGCAACAATCTCTCCAGCCCGTTCCAGACCGTCGAGCGCAAGGACGTGGGTACCATGCTGCGCGTACGCCCGCAGGTGTCGGAGGGCGGCACGGTGAAGATGGAGATCGCGCAGGAGATTTCTGCGGTGGTCAGGGGACAGACCTGCCCTCCGGCATCATCACCAGCCGGCGCGCCATCGAGGTCGAATCGTGCTGGTCGACGATGGCCAGATCGTCGTACTGGGCGGCCTGATCGAGGATAAGGTCAAGGGATCAGGTCAACAAGGCGCCGCTGCTGGGTGACATCCCGTTCCTGGGCCGGCTGTTCCGCTACGACAGCCGCACCCGCGAGAAAGACCAACCTGCTGGTGTTCCTGCGGCCGGTGGCTGCGCAGTGCCGATGCCGCCTGGGACGTGACCGCCAGCCGCTACGACTACATCAACCAGCGCAGCCCAGGATGCGCAGCTGCCCAAACCGGCCGGTGTGGCCGACGTGCGCCAGCCGCCGCTGGATCCGCTGCCGCCCCGTCCGGGCACGCTGGCAAAGCGGGTGCCGCCGGCCCGCGAACCCACAGCATGATGCCGGGCGCCGCCGACGAGGCGAAGAGCCTGGGCGTGGTGCCGGCAACTCGCTGCAGGCGCCGCAGCCCGACATGTCCAGCATGCTGGCGCCACGCCGGCCGCGTCATGCCAACCGCCAGCGGGGCGGCAACGCCGGCAACGACGGTGCCTCCCGTGCCGGCCAGCAGGGCTGGCAGCGGCAGCAGCAGTCGGAGCAGTCCTTCGGGGCCGGGCAGCAGCAGTCCGGAACAGTCCTACGGGACCGGGCAGCTGCAGCAGCCGGGGCAGTACGGATCGGGCCAGCCTCGCAGCCGGATGACCGGCAATACCCGCCGTCGCAGCAGGCCTTTCGTCGACCTGCGCCAGACCGGCCGCGGGTGGCGGGCCAGCGCCGGCAGGCGGTCCTCAGTCCTGGGAAGGTGTGGGCGAGCACGGGCAGGGTGTTGGCCAGATGGGCAACAACACCATCCAGCAGGTGCTCGATACCCGCCAGCGCCAGGGGGGCGGTGGCAGCTACCGCTCGCTGGATGAGGCCGTGCGCGCGCAGCAGGGCGCCGTGCGGCCGCAGAACGGCGTGTCCAGCCCGGTGCGTCTGGGCAATCAGGTCGAAGTGAACGTGGACTGATCCGCATGGCTTCCATTTCTCCGCAGCGTTACGTGCCCTACGGCTTTGCCCGTGCCCACCAGATCCTGGTCTCGGCCCTGAGCGACGATGCCATGGAGGTGTGGGTGGGCGAGAACACCCCGCCCACGGCGCTCGCCGAACTGTCGCGTTCGCTGAAATACCGGCTGGTGCCGGTGATCAAGCCGGCCGACGAGCTGTCGGGCGCCATTTCGCGTGCCTATTCGCAGCAGGAAGGCTCGGCCGCCGCCGTGGTGGACGAGGTGGGCGGCGACATCGACCTCGCGCCTGATGCAGGATCTGCCCAAGGTGGAGGACCTGCTCGAGTCCGAGGACGATGCGCCGATCATCCGGATGATCAACGCGCTGCTCACCCAGGCCGCGCGCGACAACGCCTCCGACATCCACATCGAGCCCTTCGAGACCTACTCGATGGTGCGCTTCCGCGTGGACGGCACGCTGCGCGACGTGGTGCGGCCGCGGCGCGAGCTGCACGCCGCGCTGGTGTCGCGGATCAAGATCGCGGCCAGCCTCGACATTGCCGAGAAGCGCCTGCCGCAGGATGGCCGCATCACGCTGCGCATCGGCGGCCGGCCGATGGACGTGCGGGTCTCCACGCTGCCCACGGGCCATGGCGAGCGCGCCGTGTTGCGTCTGCTCGACAAGGAGGCCGGCCGGCTCGATCTGGCCCGTCTCGGCATGAGCAGCGACCCGCTGCGCCGCTTCGACAACCTGATCAACCAGCCGCACGGCATCGTGCTGGTCACCGGCCCCACCGGTTCCGGCAAGACGACCACGCAGGCGCGGCGCTTTCGCGGCTGGATTCGAAGACCACCAACATCCTGACGGTGGGAAGACCCGATCGAGTACGATCTGACGGGGTGGGCAGACGCAGGTCAACGCCCGCATCGACATGACCTTCGCCAAGGCGCTGCGTTCCATCCTGCGTCAGGACCCGGACGTGGTGATGATCGGCGAGATCCGCGACGTGGAAAACCGCACAGATCGCCGTGCAGGCCTCGCTCACCGGCCACCTGGTGCTGGGCCACCCTGCACACTCAACGACTCGATCTCGGCCGTCACCCGCCTGATCGACATGGGCATCGAGCCCTTCCTGCCGTCGTCCAGCCTCATGGCATCATGGCGCAGCGGCTGGTGCGCAAACTGTGCCCCAGCTGTCGCGAGGAAGATCCGGTCACCGGCAAGTGGCGCGCCGTCGGCTGCCTGCACTGCGGCCGCTCCGGTTATCAGGGCCGTACCGGCATCTACGAGATCGTCTCCGTCGATGACGCCATGCGCGGCCTCATCCACCAGAGTGCCGGCGAGGGCGAGCTGCGTGCGGCCGCGAGGGCCAATGGTTTCGCTCGATGCGCGAGGACGGCCAGCGCTGGATCGACACCGGCATCACCTCGCAGGATGAGGTGGTGCGGGCCACCCGCGATTGATGGCAAACGTCAGATGGCCCCTGACATGCGTCTGCAGTCTGTACGGTTTGGGCACAGGCCGGGGTGTGTAACGGCCCGGGCCGTACAGATGGGGCGTGCCACGCGAAACAACAGGTACTGACGGGACAAGAGGGACAGATACATGCCAGCCTACCGCTTTCAGGCGGCCGATGCCTCCGGGGTACTGCACCGGGGCATCGTCGATGCCGACTCCAGCCGCCAGGCGCGCGCCATCATCCGCGAGCGCGGCCAGACCCCCATCGAGGTGGTGGCGCTGTCGGCCGAGCAGCCAATGCCGGCCACATCAACATCGGCGGGCCGCCTGAAGGATGCCGACCTGGCGCTGTGCACCCGCCAGCCTCCAGCCTGCTCACCGCCCGGCTGCCGCTGGAAAAGGCGCTCAACGCCGTGGTCGAGCAGGCCGAATCGGCCCGGCGTGCGCGAGCGCTTTGCCGCCGTGCGCAGCGACGTGGTCAGCGGCCAGACGCCGACCGCCGCCATGGCGAGTCTCCGCGGGACTTTCCCGACACCTACCGCGCGCTGATCAGCGCCGGCGAGCAGTCGGGTGACCTGGCGCAGGTGATGTCCCGGCTGGCCGCCTACGTGGAAAACCGCACCCAGCTGGTCAGCAAGGTGAAAATGGCCTTCACCTACCCGATCATCGTGGCGGTGGTGGCCATTCTGGTGATCATCGCGCTGCTCACCCATGTGGTGCCGCAGGTGGTGCAGGTGTTCAACCAGACCCGGCAGGACCTGCCGCTGCTCACGCTGATCCTGATCCGCACCTCCGACTTCATCCGCAACTGGGGCTGGCTGGTGCTGCTGGGCCTGGGCGGCGCCTGGGCGGCCTTCCATTATCTGATGAAGGCGTCCACCGCGCGGCTGAACTTCCATAAAAAGCCGCTCGGCGTGCCGATGTTCGGCCGGCTGATCCGCGGCATCAATGCGGCCTGCTTTGCCTCCACGCTGGCCATTATCTCACGGCCAGCGGCGCGCCGCTGATCCGCGCACTGGAAGCTGGTGCCGACACGCGCTCAACAACATGGCCATGAAGGCCGAGGTGCGCGAGGCGCTGGGCCGGATGCCGGGCAGGCGCGCGCGCGCGCGCTGCGAGCCGTGCAAGACGCCGCCGCTGCTGATCCACATGACCGCCAGCGGCGAGGCCACCGGCGAACTGCCGCAGATGCTGGAACGTGCGGCCGAAACGCTGTCGCAGGAAGTGGAGCGCGAGACGCCGACCATGACCACGCTGCTGGAACCGATCCTGATCCTCGTGACCGGCGCCATCGTGCTGATGATCGTGCTGGCAGTGCTGCGCCCATCATCGAGATCAATCAGCTGGTCAAGTGGAGGCGCATGAGCAAGATCATTGAATCGCTGCGAGGCGATCTAGCCACGCTCCATGATGCTGGCGCGATCGGCAAGGTGACGATGCGTCAGTTCTGACGCGATCTGTCCTCGCCAGTGCGGGCGTTTGCGCGTCCGGATTGCCTGATGTTCTCGCTGACGGAGTTCTGACTCACGCTGTTCGCCAGGATGTCCCTCGATCGTACGCTGATGCCCAGGCCCGACCAGTTTAGGTCATAACCGGCCGCTTCGAGCAGCCGCAGCAGGGCTGAGATACCCATGTCGCCCCGTGACAGGCTTTCCATCCGCCACGGTGGTGAGACGCCACGCCGGCGCGGCGCCCCAGTTCCTCCTGGCTGAGCTTCAGCGTCGCGGCGCGCCTCTTCAGCATACGTCGGCGATGCTCGTACAGCGTGGTCACTGTAGCCCCTGGGCATCAAAACTCGCGTATATGCCTCAAATACATGTAGCCCAGGGCGTCATCTCCGCACGGTCGATGGCGTGCGCTCAGCGCTTTCGTCGCGGCGCCATCAGTCCGACTGCCTCGATGATGGTACGTGACCGGTCGGGTGGCTCCGGATCGGAAAACCGGCCGCCGCAATGGCCGGGTCCAGACCACGCAGGGCGAGCGGCTTTTGGGGTCACGCAGCGATGACATCCTCGTTCCAGGCGCACCATCTGTTTGGCCACGGTGTGCCAGCGTGGCTCGTTGCGAGGCGGCCTCGATGACCTCCCCGCCCGGTCTCTACTCGATTTACCCGCACAGCTGCTCGACCATTTCGTGGTAGCGGCGGGGCGGACTGCCAGCCGGGCATTGAAGAAAGCGCCCAGTGCCTTCCCGGCCGTCCAGCTCTGCCGTCCTTCCACCGGCAGCCCGCGCGGGTTGCTGGCAAAGCGCGGGTAGGCCTGGGTGGTGACCCGGCATCGAATACCGGGGTGAAGGCCACGTCGTCGAGCCCGGTGTAGAACAGCGCAATGTTCCTGGCGTGACAGTCGGCATTGCGCACCACATAGTTGATGAGCAGCTGCCAGCCGAAGTGTTCCAGCTGGGCGCGCATCCGTTCACGTGGCAGATAGGCCCGCGTGGTGTTCAGTACCTTCTCGGTGGTGGTGGCGTACTTTCGTGAGGGCGGCAGACCGAGCAGGGCACAGGCGTCTTCCACCCCATGCGTGGGGATGCCCTGCCCATCCACGTCGAAGCGCTCGACCACCAGTACCCGGCCGTCATCGGACATCTGTGCCTGGACGACCGGCACGACCTGGAGGCGATCCAGCACACGCAGGCTGTAGAACCCGTTGAAGCCGAGGTAGGGCGTGCTGTCATCCGAGCCCTTGATGATGTGACGGCTGGTGCGTAGGGTGGGCTTGCCCAGTGCCGGGCTGTGGGGGCTGTCGGGCAGGGCAGATGCGCCGGTCGTCCGCACATCACCATGTTCGCCGTTTTCGCTGGATTCGGGGCCGATGAATCTCGGCACCACGCCCGAAATCGGCGGTACGGGCATAGCGTTTCACCAGCGCGGGCGAAGTGGGCCGTGGAAACTGTCGGCCTTCAGCAGCGCGTCGATCCGCAGCGGGGCCAGTTCGGCACCCGGTGTGCCGCCTCCGCGCGTCACGGTGACACGCCTGATGCCATGGCTGCCCACCACGGCCAGCAGTGAAAGGTCGGCGCCGTCGAGCAGTGGGCGAATCTTCACTGATGATGCCCAGCAGATAGCCTCGGGCAGGTTCCCGTGGCGGAAGAAGGGATGCAGGTCGCGCCGGCCAGCGCCAGGGTCTGACGCACCGGCATGAGTGCGTGACGAAATCTCCCGTGTCTGCATCCGAAGGTAACGCAGAACATATTCATCGTGTCTACGGTAGAGCTGGGAGACTCGTCTTGCCCCGCACCTGAAACGTCAAGCCTTATGCGGAATTGCCCGCACCGTCATGAGGAAAACTCGCCAGCTGTTCGGCCAGCACATCTTCCAGCGTACGCTGATGCCCCGGCCTGACCAGCTTCAGGTCGTAGCCGGGCCGCTTCGAGCAGCCGCAGCAGGGCCGAGACACTCATGTCGCCCCGTGACAGGGTCTTTCCATCCGGGCAACCGTGGTGCGCTACGCCGGCGCGGCGCCCCAGCTCTTCCTGGCTGAGCTTCGCGTCGCGGCGCGCCTCCTTTCAGCATGTCGGCGATGTCGTAGCGTGGTCATCGTAGCCCCGCGTCAAAACTGCGCATATGCCCAGACATGTAGCCCAGGGGCGTCATTGTCGCAGTTATCGCTGCGGGCCGGCTGGCCGCAACAGGCTGCCGGCCCCCGCTCATCCCGGTCAGTCAGCCGTACCGTGTGCTGCTGGTATTCCGATGATCGTGACCGCTGATTCCGGCGATCGTGACCGGGCGGTTCCGGGGCCGTGGATTTGATGATTCCGGTATCGTCGACCAGCGATTCCGGGCATCGTGACCGCCGATTCCGGTGATCGTGACCGATGGTGTCTCGAGTGTGTCGAGACAGCCCTGCTGTTCTCAACTCTGGTACTGTTGGCGGCTTTGAAGCCGCCAATGCCAGCGCCATCACCGACACACAGATGATCAAAAGCCATTCTCGAACACCGCCTCGTCAGAGGTGAATCGCTGGCGTTGTGCCCAGGCCCTGGCGTCCGGCGCGTCGTATCCAAGTACGTAACCCCTGGCCCGTGCGCAGGGATTGAGGACTGGTCGCTCATCGATTCGATGAGCGACGCAGAGCCGCATTCCCGCCTGCTTGCCGGACAGGACGAACGCTGCCCCTGCGTGCTACCGGACTTCGCCCCGATGCACCGGGAACTCAGCCGCAGGGGCATGACCCTGATGCTGCTGTGGCAGGAGTACTCAGGCTGAATCACGTGGCCAGCGTACGCCGCAGCACAGCCGTTCTGCGAACGCTACCGGCAATACGTCAGACGCCTGGCGCTCTGATGCGCCAGATCCATGTCGCCGGCGAGAAGCTGTTCGTGGACTTTGCCGGACCGACGCTGGCGCTGCGTGACGGGCAGCAGGGCACACCTTTGTTCGTCGCGGCGCTGGGCGCCTCCCATTACACCTGACGCACAGGCCACGCCCGCCAGAAGACTGCTGACTGGATCAATGGCATGGTGGGGAGTACCTGCACTACATGGGTGGTGTCCCCGCCCTGATCGTGCCCGATAATCCCTCGGGCGGTCATTGCCCGCCTGCGCGATCGCCACGAACCCAGGGCAACCGACAGCATTCAGGACTCTTGCCCGCCACTACGATTGTGCCGTCTTGCCGGCCCGGCCTCACAGTCCGCAGGGCAAGGCCGTGGTGGGAGCTCGGCCAGTTCAGGTGGTTGAGCGCTGGATTCTGGCCAGGCTGCGCCAATGTACCGCCCAATGATCTGGGCAGCGCCAACGCCATCGAACCGCTGCTGGAACAGCTCAACCACCGCCCCTTCCAGAAACTGCCGGGCAGCCGGGCCAGTGTCTTTGCCAGCCCTCGATGCACCGGCCTTGCGCCCTTGCCATCGGTTCGCTACGAATACGCCTCGCCAGCAAGACCGTGCGGGTACACGTGACTACCACGTCGAGATCGACCGGCACCGCTACAGCGCCCCATGTGTGCTGGTTGACAGCGGCTCGATGCCCGCATCACCAGCATGGCATCGAGCTGCTGCACGAGGGCAAACGGCGGCCGCACACCTGAGAAGGCCATCAGGCAGGCGGTTTTACCACCATCGAGGAGCACATACCGGGCCAGCCACCGTGCACATCGGCAATGGACACCGGAACGTCTGGTCGCGGGCCGTGGTTATGGCGAAAGCACGGCGCTGCTGATCGAGCGCATGCTGGCCCGATACAGGCACCCCGAGTATGGCTATCGCAGTGCGCTGGGTCTGCTGTCGCTGGCCAGACGCCACGGCCATGCCCGTCTGGAAGCGGCCTGCGAGCGCGCCCCTGTCGCCGCAGATCCACACCCTATCGCGCGGTACGCGACATCCTGCTCAGCGGCAAGGAGAAAGCATCACCGGTACAACCGGGCAGAGTATGGCAAAGCCTGACCATGAGCACCTGCGCGGTGCACGGGCCTATCACTGACGCCAGGGAGGTGAATCATGACCCACAATCAAACCATCGCCCAGCTGCAGGAACCCGACTTCAGGGCATGGCACAGGCGCTGCAGCGACAGCTCGAACAGCCCGCAAGCAGCAGAGCTGAGTTCGAGCAGCGTCTGGCCCTGCTGGTTCAGCACGAGATCGACAGCCGCCACGACCGGCGCAGCGCCCGCCTGCTGAAGCAGGCCAGCCTGAAAGCATGCCCAGGCCCACATCGAAGACTTCGACGCACGAGCAGCCGGGGCTGGAACGTGCCCGCTGGATGGCGCTTGCCCCGAGTGACTGGGCAACGTCCGGCGCCACCATCATCCTGAGCGGGGCCACGAGGTGCGGCAAGACGTGGCTTGCCCGCGCCTCGGACAGCATGCCCTGTCGCCAGGGACACAGTACGCGTATCTGCGTCTGCCCAGGCTGGGCGAGGAGCTGGCCTTGTAGCGGGCCACAGGCACCTACACCCAGGTGGCTCGGCAAGCTGGCAAAAGACGCAGGTCCTGATACTGGACGATTGGGGACTGGTGGCGCTGGACGCCCCCTGCCGGGAAGCGCTGATGGAGATCATCGATGACCGGGCCGGCAACAGGGCCACGCTGATCACCAGCCAGTTGCCCGTCGATCACTGGCATGCCTGGATCGATGAGCCGGCGGTGGCCGACGCGATGCTGGATCGTCTGCTGCCACGCAGGCGCAGCGGATCGTGCTCAGGGGAGTCACTGCGCGCTGCACGAACGAAGAAAACGCCTTCATCCGCCAACCAGAGCTGACGCTCTCCCGGAGGTAATGGGGGGCTGGAAGGCCCCCCGGATCAGGCAATCGTACAATTTGCCTGGCAGGCAATGTCTCTGACCACTGACATCGGTCACGATGACCGACCGCGCGGTCACGATGCCGGAATCGTCGGTCACGATCATCGGAATACGCACCCGCCGTTCCCACCTGCCAGATGTCTTCCCGGTGCCAGCCGATAAACACCGTGGGCATGCGTGCCGTTACCGCGATCCATATGCTTATGCCTGTCTGCCGGCTGTTGCCACGACATGGTGCCGGTGACTCCTCCAGGAATGTCCCAGTATGTAACCAACCCCTTGATTTCAAAGGAGCCAAACCCCATGATGGGCAGGAGGCCGGCCGCCGTTTCCGTGCCGGCCATGAACTTTCGTGGAGGCCCCACCATGCTCTGGCTGCTCAAGATCCGCCGGCTCTTCAACGCCACTGGCCGCGAGGCCGTGATGCTCTGGTACGCGCTGCGCAACCCGGCCACGCCGCCTGGCATCAAGCTGGGCATCGTGGCGCTGGGGCTGTACCTGTTCTCGCCCATCGACATCATTCCGGACTTTGCCATCCTGCTGGGCCTGGTCGATGACCTGGCCATCCTCATGATCGGCATTCCGTTCTCTGGTCAACCGGCTGCCGGCCCATGTGCAGGCCGATGCAGCCCGGCGTGCTCGAGCGCTCGTGGCTCGGCGCTGGTCTCAGTCGCCGCGGGGCAGCGGCACGCTGAAGATCACTTGCTGCCAGACTTGCCGTGGTCGTGATGATCGTGGCCGTGTTCGTGGTCTTCGCCTTTGGCGTGGTCATGCGTTTCGGCCTTGCCGGCGGGGGAGATGGTAGTGATCTGCAGCACCACCGGCTGGTCACCGGTGCGGGCGAAATGCTGCTGGTTGGCGCGGTGGCTGAACACGCTGCCCGGGGGCAGGGTTTTCAGTTTGCTCGTCGAAGGTGCGGCCAAACCCGAACTGCAGCGTGCCGCTGATGACGGTCACGAAGAAATAGCCATCTTTCGGGCCGTGCGGCTCCAGCGTGCGGTTGGCTGGAATTTCCACGCGAACGGTGCGGGTGTTGTAGGCCGAATCTTCGTCCACCGTCACACGGCCGGAGGCGGTGCTCATCTGGTCGGGCGTGAGGACCAGATCGGTTTCCGATGCCGATGCGGGGGCCGACAGGGCAAACAGGCCGGCAGCCGCCAGGGCGGCAGCAAGGTGGGAGCGGATCATGCTGAAATCTCCAGGGTGAATGAAAACGGATTCGCTGATAGGCGGAATGATAAATGCTGCCGCTTGAGGGAAATCAACGCAGCCAGATCATCTGTGCATGCCGTTATTTGCCCTGCATGCCATGAGAGTTGGAGCGGAGCACGCAGCACATGCGGCCAACGCGGCAGCCAATGCACACCGCCGGTGCATACAGCCACGCCCGGCCATTGCAGCCGTACGACGGACGCAGCATACAGCCACAAGGCAGCGGTTTGCGCGGCTGTGCATGCGGCGGACTGCATGACGATCTGCTGGCTTCGGGGCAATCCGTATGGCTTCAGGGCAACCTGTACAGCCAGTCACGGGTGCCGAATTTGTGTTCCACCCGGGCCACGGCTTCCACCATTTCTTCGGGGGTGATGTATCCGGGGGTACCGCCGTGCAGCTGCACGAAGGTTTCCTTCATGCGTTCGATGATGGCCTCGCGCGGCAGGCCGGTCTGGCTGCGCAGCGGGTCCACGCGTTTGGCGGCGCTGGTGGTGCCCTTGTCGCTGAGCTTTTCGCGGCCGATGCGCAGCACCTGCATCATCTTGCCGGCGTCCATGTCGTAGGCCATCGTCACGTGGTGCAGGATGGTCTTGCCGCCATCGGCCGGCATGTTGGAAAAGCGCTTCTGCGCGGCGCCGCCGATCTTCCCCCGGTCGCTGGAAATGTCGTTGAGCGGTTTGTAGAAGGCGGCCACGCCCAGGGACTGCAGTGCCTTCAGTAAATGCGAACGCCCGGCCGTGTGGGCCGGGCGCCTGCATGGGCCGGGGCACCGCCGGGCGCAGGGGCCGCAGGAGGGGGCTCAGCCCTCCAGCCACCCAGTGCGTGGGAATAGCCGGCATCCACGTGGGTGATTTCACCGGTGACGCCCGAGGCCAGGTCGGACAGCAGGAAGGCGGCGACGTTGCCCACTTCCTCGATGGTCACGTTGCGGTGCAGGGGCGCGGCGGCTTCCACGGCCGACAGGATGCTGGAAAAAGCCCTTGATGCCGGCGGCGGCCAGCGTCTGATCGGGCCGGCTGAGATGCCGTTGGCACGGATGCCCTTCGGGCCGAGGTCGCGGGCCAGATAGCGCACGCTGGCTTCCAGCGCGGCCTTGGCCACGCCCATGGTGTTGTAGTTGGGCACGGCACGCGGCGCCCAGGTAGCTCAGCGGCGACCAGCGCACCGTTGCGTCCCTGCATCAGCGGCTGCGGCGCGGGCCAGTGCCACCAGGCTGTAGGCCGAGATGTCGTGGGCCATGCGGAAGTTCTCGCGGGTGCAGCCCTCGAGGAAGTCGCCGGCGATGGCCTCGCGCGGGGCGTAGGCAATGGCGTGTACCAGGCCGTCGAAGCCATCCTTCCAGTGTTCGCCCACCTGTTGCATCAGCGCATCGATCTGGGCGTCTTCGGCCACATCGCAGGGGAAGACCAGCGACGAGGCGAATTCGGCCGCCAGCTCGGTGATCCGGTCCTTGAACCGGTCGCTCTGGTAGGTGAAGGCCAGCTCGGCCCCCTGGGCGCGACACTGTCGGGCAATGCCGTACGCGATGGAGCGGTTGGAGAGCAGGCCGAGGATCAGGATGCGCTTGCCGGCCAGAAAACCTTGGTTCATATGTCGCCTCGTGGCAAAAATAACATCGGCATTGTCGCACGAGCTCGGGCGCCCAGGGCGCGTCGGAGGCGGATTCGTCCATGACACGCTCTACAATGGCGGCTGGCGTTTTCTGTGTGTTGACGGATGGTTGCGTGCATCGAGGGCCCCGGGGGCCGGGGAACAGGGAGTTGCGCCCGGGGCATGTCCCGCCGGGACTGGCTGCAGGGGCATGCCTCGGTCTCGGGGCGCTGGGGCTGCTCGGCTGGCCGGGAGCGCCCGGCATGGGCGGCCCATGCGCTGTCCTGGGGCGGCAGAGCCGCGCTATTCCGAATCCTTCCCCATTTCGACTATGTGCGCCCTGATGCCCCGCGTGGCGGCATGGTGCGGCTGGCGGGTTTCGGCACCTTCGACTCGCTCAACCCCTTTGCGCTGCGGGGCATGCCGGCCGCCGGGCTGGGCACGCTGATGTTCGAGTCGCTGGGTGTGGCCAGCTGGGACGAACCTCTTTTCCATCTATGGCCCTGCTGGCTGAGGACATGATCCTGGCCGACAACCGCCTCTCGGTGATGTTCGGGCTGCGCGTCGAGGCCCGCTTCAACGACGGCTCGCCGGTGCTGGCCGAGGATGTGCGCCATTCGTTCGAATCCGTCACCGGGCCGAAGGGCTTTCCGATGCTGCGCCAGTATTTTGGCGACGTGGCCGGGTGGAGTGATGGACGACCGGCTAGTACGCTTTTCTTCAAACGGCCCCAACCCGGAGCTGCACCTGATCCTCGCCAAGGATCTGCCCATCTTCTCGCGCAGCTGGGGCAGCAGCAAGACGCTCGATGCCATCGCCCACGAGTATCCGGTCACCAGTGGCCCCTATGTCATCGATGATCTCGACCTGGGCAAGCGCATCGGGTTCCGGCGGGTCGAGAATTACTGAGCCGACGGGCTGGCGGTGCGCCGGGGCAGTGTTCAACTTCGGCCGGGTGGTGTTCAAGTATTTCCGCGACGAGACGGCCCGGCTCGAAGGCTTCAAAGGCCGGCGAGTTCGACTGGCTGTTCGAGAACTCGGCCCGCAACTGGGCGCGCGGGGCCATGTGGGCAGCCGTTACCTCAGTGGCGAGATCATCAAACGCAGCTTTCCCCAGTCGAACGTGAGCGGCATGCAGGGTTATGCGCTGAACACGCGCCGGCAGCTCTTTTCGGGATGTGCGGGTGCGCGAGGCGCTGGCGCTGGCCTTCGATTTCGACTGGCTCAACCGGCAGGTGTTCTACGGCCAGTACACGCGTACGCGCAGCTATTTTGCCAACAGCCCGATGGCGGCCACCGGTGCGCCGGATGCAGACGAAACCCGCTTTCTGCAGAGCCTGAAGACGCCGCTCGACCCTGTCGCTGTTCGAGGCCGTGCCGGAAGTGCCCGACACGCCGGATGCCCAGACTCTGCGCAGCAGCCTGCGGCGCGCCAGCAGCTGCTGGCCGCGGCGGGCTGGAAGGTGGGCGGGACGATGGCCGGCTGCGCAATGCGGGAGCGGCAGCCGTTCCAGTTCGAGGTGCTGAATTTTTCGCCGACCTTCGAACGGGTGGCCACGCCCTGGGTGCACAACCTGGCCCGGCTGCATCCGTGTGCGGCTGCGCACCGTGGATCCGGCACTCTACCAGAAACGGATGGATGCCTTCGATTTCGACGTGACCACGGCCATCTATCCGATGAGTGCCACGCCCGGCAACGAGCTGTGGCAGATGGTGGGCCCTCGGCCGGCGCCACCGAAGAGGGGTCGTCAATTACGCGGGCATTGCCGATCCGGTGGTGGACGAGATCATCGGCCGCATTCTGGCGGTGAAATCGCGCGAGGAGCTGGAGGTGGCGGCCCGGGTGCTCGACCGCGCTGCGCCACGGCTGGTACATGGTGCCGCAGTTTCAGCAGCAGCAGCTATCGCGTGGCCTTCGATTACCGGCTGCGCTATCCCACCGTGCTGCCGCTCTTCTACGACCCGCAGTCCTGGATGCTGCAGACCTGGTGGTTCGACCCGGATGCCAGGCCGCAACCGCCGGAGGAATGATCATGTCGAGTTACATACTGCGCCGGCTGGCGCTGATGGCTCCACGCTGCTGGGCATCCCCTGCTGGTGAGCTTCGTGGTCATCCAGTTCGTGCCGGGCGGCCCGGTGGAGCAGGTGGTGCAGAGCCTGCGCGGCGGCGGGCAGGGCGGCGAGGTGGCAGCGGCGGCCAGCGCCCCAGGCTATCGGGGGCACAGGGGTGGATGCGCGGCAGCTGGCCGAAATCAGGGCGTTCTACGGTTTCGATAAACCGGCCACCACGCGCTTCGTCGAGATGGTGGGGCGCTATCTGCGCTTCGACCTGGGCGAGTTTTCATTACCAGCAGTCGGTGGGCTCGCTGATCCCTGCAGAAGCTGCCGGTTTCCATCAGCCTCGGGGTATGGAGTTTTCTGATCGTCTATCTGGTGTCCATTCCGCTGGGCATTGCCAAGGCGGTGCGCGATGGCAGCCGTTTCGATCTCTGGACCACCACGGCCATTCTGGTAGGCTGCCATACCGGGTTTCGTGCTGGGTGTGGCGCTGCTGGTGCTGTTCGGCGGTGGCTCGTTCCTGTCGTGGTTTCCAGCTGCGCGGCCTGACCTCCGATGACTGGGCGTCGCTGAGCCTCTTTGGCAAGGTGATGGATTATTTCTGGCATCTGGCGCTGCCGCTCCTCTGTCTGGTGGCGGGCAGCTTTGCCGTCACCACGCTGCTGACCAAGAACGTGATGCTCGAAGAGATTCGCCGCCAGTACGTGGCCACGGCGCGGGCCAAGGGCCCGCCCGAGCGGCGCATCCTGTACCGGCACAGTGCTGCGCAATGCGCTGATTCCGCTGGTGACGGGGTTTCCGGCGGCCTTCGTGGGGGCCTTCTTTACCGGTCTCGCTGCTGATCGAGACGCTGTTTCTCGCTGGACGGGCTGGGGCTGCTGTCGTACGAATCGGTGGTGCAGCGGATTATCCGGTGGTGCTGGGCATGCTCTATCTGTTTTTCGCTGATCGGGCTGCTGACGAAGCTCATCACCGATATCGCCTACGACGTGGGTGGACCCGCGCGTGAAATTCAGCGGATCGGGGCGGTGAACGGATGATGACGCAGAACCGGCGCATTTCACCGCCCTCGCAGGGTGCAGACGTCGTGACACCGCCTTCGCAAGGCGCAGACGCCATGGTTGATGGCGCCGCTCCCTGTCCGGGGAATTTGAGCCCGTGACGGAAGGAGCCGTTTCCATGGCAGAAGGGAGCGCTTCCCGTGTGGTGGCCGACGGGGCCGTCGTACCGGCAGGCGCCGGCGTGCGGGCACATCTCGCCTGCCCGGCGTGCCTGGCAGCGCTTCAGGCGCCACCGGCGCGGCTACATCAGCCTGTGGATCTTTGCCATCCTGTTTGGCGTGTCTCTGTTTGCCGGCGTGCTCTCCAACGACCGGCCGCTGCTGGCCAGCTACGAAGGCAACCTGTATGTGCCGCTCTGGAAGGATTATCCGAAACCACCTTCGGGGGATTTCAACGCGCCCACCGAGTGGCACGACCTGTTCATCCAGCAGCAGTTCCGGAAGGACGGCAACTGGCTGCTGTGGCCGCTGAACCGCTACAGTTTCAACACGCTCAATTACTACGCCGAGCTGCCTCAATCCGGCGCCGCCGTCGGCGCAGAACGTGCTGGGCACCGACGACCGTGGCCGCGACGTGCTGGCACGGCTGCTGTATGGCTTTTCGACCGTCGGTGCTGTTCGGGCTGGCGCTCACCGCCATCGGCACGGGGCTGGGCATCGTGATGGGGCGCGCTGCAGGGTTATTTTGCGGGGCGTGTGGACATCACGCTGCAGCGGTTCATCGAGGTGTGGTCGGCCATTCCGGAGCTGTACCTGCTGCTCATCCTGGCCTCGGTGTTCGAGCCGGGCATCGGCGTGCTGCTGGTGATCCTGTCGCTGTTCGGCTGGATGGGGCTGTCCGACTACGTGCGGGCCGAATTCCTGCGCAACCGGCAGCTGGAATTCGTGCAGGCCGCGCGTGCGCTGACACTGGCGCACCATCATCCTGCGGCACATCCTGCCCAATTCGCTCACGCCGGTGCTGGCCTTTCTGCCGTTCCGGATGAGTGCGGCCATCGTGGCGCTGGCCAGTCTGGATTTTCTGGGGCTGGGCGTGTCCGAATCGAGCCCCAGTCTGGGCGAGACTGCTGGCGCAGGGCAAGACCAATCTGGATGCCTGGTGGATTGCGCTGCCCACCTTTCGGCGTGCTTGCGGGCATGCTGATGCTGCTGATCTTCATCGGCGAGGCGCTGCGGGATGCGCTGGATCCGCGCAAACGGTGAGGGAGACGACATGACGAATGAAGGGCACACGCCCCGGGTACCGGGACAGGCACCGCAAACCGCCCAGGGCCGGACCCTGCTGGACGTGCGCAACCTGAGCATCGACCTGCCGGGGCCCGACGGAGCGCGGCGCGCATCGTGCAGGAAGTGAGCTTTTCCGTGGGGCCGGGCCAGCGTGTGGCGCTGGTGGGCGAACCGGCTCGGGCAAGACGCTCACGGCCCATGCGCTGATGCGGCTGACCGAAGGTGCGCAGTACGGGGGCAGCGTGCTGCTCGAGGGACGCGACATCCTCACGGCCGATGCGCGCGCTGCACCAGCTGCGGGGCGGGCAGATGGGCATGGTGCTCAGGAGCCCATGTCGGCGCTGAACCCGCTGCACACCATCGGCGACCAGATCGGCGAGGTGATGACGCAGCACGAGGGCTGACGCGCGCCCAGGCGCTGGAACGCACGCTGGAACTGCTGCGGCTGACGCGCATCCAGGACCCGCAGGCGCTGTGCGGCCGCGTACCCGCACCAGCTCTCGGGCGGGCAGCAGCGGGCGCTGATTGCCATGGCGCTGGCCTGCCGGCCGAAGCTGGTGATCGCCGACGAGCCCACCACGGCGCTGGACGTGACGGTGCAGACCAGCATCATGAAGCTGCTGGCCGACCCGCAGCAGCAGTTCGGCATGGCGGTGCTGCTGATCACGCACGACCCGCCGCTGGTGCGTGCCTTTGCCGAGCAGGTGGTGGTGATGCGCCACGGCCGGGTGGTGGAACAGGGCCGGTGGCCGGGTGTTCGACGCCCCACGGCACGAATAACCCGGGCGCTGCTGGCGGCCCATCCGAAGCGGCTGGTGGAGCCCATGGCGGAGGCGCCGTCCGGCACGGAAGATTTTTGGCGATCCCGGCTTTTCATGGTCAGTGCATCGCCAGGTGGCTGCACCCTCGTCAGCCAGAGAGGCTGGTTTCGCCCGCGAACGACTGAGGTGCTGAGAGGATGTCGACCTGCAGGTGCCGGCCGGCACCACGCTGGGGGTGGTGGGCGAATCCGGCCCGGTCAAGACCACGCTGGCGCTGGTGCTGATGCGGCTGGCCGCCGGCGAGATGCACGGCGAGGTGAGCGTGGCCGGCACGCGCATCGACGCGCCGCCCTGAGCGCACGCTGCGTCCGCTGCGCCGGATTCCCGGGATGGTGTTCCAGGATCCGTTCAACGCGCTCTCGCCGCGGATGAGCATTGCCGAGATCGTCGGGAGGGGCTTTGGCTGCACCGGCCCGATCTGACGGACGACGCGCACCGCACGGCGGTGATCGACGCGCTGCAGGAAGTGGGGCTGGATCCGGCCCTGGTGCGGCACCGCTATCCGCATGAACTCTCGGGCGGGCAGCGCCAGCGGGTGGCCATTGCGCGGGCGCTGGTGCTTCAAGCCCCGCCTGCTGGTGCTGGATGAGCCCACCTCGGCACTGGACCTGACCGTGCAGCTGCAGGTGCTGCAGCTGCTGGTGTCGCTGCAGCAGAAGTACGGCTCTGAGCTACGTGCTGATCACCCACGACATGGGCGGCGATCCGCGCACTGGCACACCAGCTGCTGGTGATGAAGGATGGTGTGGTGGTGGAGCAGGGGACGGTCGAGGATGTCTTCATGGCACCGGCTTCCGGCTACACGCGTGAGCTGCTGGCCGCGGCGGCATGGCGGGACGCCATCTAGATGGCCGGCTCCCTGTCTGCGGCCGGCACTGCCTGCACACGGTCAGGGGCCTCCGTGGGGGCGAATGATTCCATGACCCGCTCCAGAACGGGGGTTAGATGCCGGGGGCAGCGACCGTGACGCCCCCGCACGACATGCTCCCCGCCGATCGTGGATTGGCAGGCATTTCGGGCAACCGGTGAAATAATCGCCGCCGAATGCAGCGGAGCCAGGCCGCAGGGCTGGTCGCGGGTTCCCTGGGGAGTGCGTCGACTGCGGGGCCGCGATCCTGTCATTTATCGCAAGGCGCTGCGTGATCTCTGGCAGCTGCGCAGCCAGGCGCTGGCCATCGTGGGCGGTGGTGATGGCCGGCATTGCCATGCTGACCATGCTGCAGATCGCCTTTCACTCGCTGCTGGCCAGCCGCGATCACCTGTTCTCGGCCGCCCAGGCAATCTGCCCGATGTCTGGGTGTCGCTCAGCGGGCACCCGAGGCGGTGGCCCGGCAGGTCGCGGCACTGCCCGGGTGGCCCAGGTGCAGACCCGCATCATGGCCAGTGGCAAGCTTTGGCCTGGCGGGCGTGGATGAACCGCTGCAGACCCAGCTGGTGTCGCTGCCGGACGATGGCCGGCAGCCCGTGCAGAACCGGCTCTTTCCTGCAGGCCGGACGCCGGCCGGCCCCTGGTCACGTGATGAGGTGGTGATCAGCGAGGCCTTTGCCGCCGTGCATCACCTGCAGCCCGGCGCCCGGCTGCAGGTCACCGTCAATGGCCGCACCCAGGGCTTTCGGGTGGTGGGGGTGGGGCGGCTCGCCGGAGTTTCTCTACCAGCTGGCACCGGGCAGCGTGTTTCCCGATCATGCCCATTTTGCCGTGCTGTGGGTGCCGCGCAGCACCCTGGCCGCCGCCATGAACATGAAAGGGGCGTTCAATGCCCTGTCGGCCACCCTGTCGCCGCAGGGGCAGCACCGGGGCACGAGGCGGACGCGCTGGCCGCCATCGACCAGTGTGCTGGACCGCTGGGCGGACTGGGGCCATCGGCCGACGAGCAGATCTCCACCCGCCGGCTGCGGGACGAACTGGCCCAGATACAAATCAACGTGCGCCTGCTGCCCACCGTCTTTCTGGCGGTGGCCGCCTTTCTGCTGCACGTGGTGTTCACCCGGCTGGTGGGCCTGCAGCGCGGCCAGATCGCCATCCTGAAGGCCTTCGGATACCGCACATCCACCGTGGTACTGCACTATGCCCTGATGGCGGCAACGATCTGTGTGGCCGGGGCACTGCTGGGCGTGCTGGCCGGCAGCGGCATGGGGCACTGGCTGGCCGTGACCTACCAGCACAATTTCCGCTTCCCCTCCCTGCATCATGCGGTGGACCTGATGACCGTGCTCACCGGCGTGGTCGTGGCGGTGCTGGCCGGCATGGCCGGTGCCAGCCAGGCGGTGCTGCGGGCGGTGCGCGAGCCGGTGGCCCAGGCCATGCGTCCGCAGCCTCCCGAGCGCTATCGTGTCGCCGGCATCGGGCAGGGACTGGTGGCGCGGTACCTGCCACAGCCGGCACGCATGGTGCTGCGGCATCTGGCGCGTCATCCGGGCGGGCGCTGCGATGGTGGCAGGACTGGCCATGCTGGTGAATTTCGGGGTGGTCTACAACGCGGCGCGCATCACATTGGCCGAACGGATGCGCGAACTGGCCAGCCTGCGTGTGCTCGGGTTCACGCGCAGCGAGGTGGCGCACATCCTGCTGGGCGAGATCGGGCTGCTGGTGCTGCTGTCCATTCCGCTGTCCTTTGCCTGTGGCTGGGGGCTGGGCTGGCTGATGGTGCAGGGCATGCAGAACGACCTGTACCGCGTGCCCCTGACCCTGCCGCCGGAAGGCTACGCGCTGGCCGCCCTGGTGACGCTGACCTCGACGCTCGTCCTCGATGGCAGCGGTGCTGCGCTGATGAACCGGATGGACATGCTGGCGGTGCTGCAGAACCGGGTGTGACGGGCATTCATCCTCAGCGGGTTCTGCCCGCTGCTCGCCATCTGCCCGTCTGCCCGACTGTCCGTCTGTCCGTGTTCCGGGTGGAGGAAACTGGAAGATGGCGGGTATCCACACGCTGGTCCGTCTCGCCCGTGTTCCGGATGGAAGAGGACGTACTCCGTTCGGGAAAAATGGCGCGCCGGCCGGAGAAAAACCGTCGCGGCAGCAGGGCAGGGCCGACACGTGACGGTGTTACCATGGGCGATAATGGTCACGGATCGTTTCATGGCCCGTCGAGTGGGTCATGGACTCCATTCGAACGGGCATGACAGGGGCTTCCCGCATGAACGCGACGGGGACGGGACACGGGGATGAACGGGACAGGCAGGGCAGAGGCTTCTGCGGTGATGTTCCGTGCCGAGGGCATCACCCGCGCTCTACCGATGGGTGAGGTGGAGGTGCACTGAGCTGCGCGGCATCGATCTCGAACTCCATCCGGGCGAGTTCGTGGTGATTCTGGGGCCGTCGGGCTGCGGCAAATCGACGCTGCTGAACATCCTCGGCGGGCTGGACGTGCTACGGCGGGGCGTGTCTGGTACAACGGGCAGGATCTCACCATGCCGAGTGACGGCACGCTCACCCAGTTCCGGCGCGACAACGTGGGTTTCTCGTCTTCCAGTTCTACAACCTCATTCCCAGCCTGACGGCGCGCGAGAACGTGGCTATCGTCACCGAGATCGCCCGGCACCCGATGCGCCCCGAGGATGCACCGGCGCTGGTGGGGCTGGATGGCCGGCTGAACCATTTTTCCGGCGCAGATGTCGGGCGGCGAGCAGCAGCGGTGGCCATTGCGCGCGCCATTGCCAAGCAGCCGGCCGTGCTGCCATGCGACGAGCCCACCGGGGCGCCTGACTCCGCCACCGGTGTGCGGGTGCTGACGGCGCTGGATGAGGTCAATGCCTCGCTGGGCACCTGCACGGTGGTCATCACGCACAACGCCGACATCGCCCGCATGGCGCACCGGGTGCTGACGATGGGCGATGGCCGCATCGTCGACGTGAAGGTCAACGAACACCGGTTGAAGGCCGATGAGCTGCGCTGGTGAAGCCTCTCCATCCGGTACGTCCCCGGCACCGTTGCGCACCGCGCACGGGACGGTGGGCCGGCGGCCATGGACCGGCAGGGATGGGGATCCACCGGGGGCGACCTCGCTGGTGGTGGACCTGCTGGGGGCGGACGTGCTGTGGGGCCTCCCGGGTGGTGGAGGCGGAGGTGGTCGCCGGGTACGGCGCGCGCTGCTGCCGGCCATCTACCGCAAGGCACTGCGCGACCTGTGGTCTGCTGCGCGGGCAGGCCATCGCCATCATGGGGGTGGTGATGGCCGGCATTGCTCATGCTGACCATGATGCAGATGGCTTTCAGCTCACTGCTGGAGAGTCGCGAGCAGCTCTTCGCCGTGGACAACGGCAACCTGCCGGACGTGTGGGTGACGCTCTGCGGGCACCGGAAGGCGTGGCGAAGCAGGGTGGCGGCGCTGCCCGAGGTGGCCGAGATCGAGACACGGGTGCGGGCGGCCGGGCAAGCTGAAACTGGCGGGGTGGACGAGCCGATGCAGGCGGAGCTGGTGTCGCTGCCGGACAATGGTCAGCAGCCGCGGCAGAACCGCGTGTTCCTGGCGGGGGCCGGATGCCGGCTCCCTGGACACGGAACGAGGTGGTGATCAGCGATGCCTTTGCAGATTTCCATCACCTGCAGCCCGGTGCCCGCCTGCGGGTGACGGTCAACGGGCGCAGCCAGTGGTTCACCGCCGTGGGCGTGGGGGCACGCCCTGAATATCTGTACCAGATCGCGCCCGGCGGCATCTTTCCGGACTACGAGCATTTTGCGGTGCTGTGGGTGCCGCGCGAAGCACTGGCTGCCGGCATGAACATGGATGCGCCTTCAATTCGCTCACGGCCAGGTCTCGCCCCAGACCGATGCGCAGGGGCGCGAGGCACGCGCCATTGCCGGCATCGACCGGGCTGCTGGACCGCTGGGGCGGGCTGGGTGCCATCGGACGCGTGGACCAGCTCTCCACCCGCCGGCTGGATGACGAGCTGGCCAGCTCCATGCCAGTGTCCGCATGTTGCCCACCGTCTTTCTGGGGGTGGCAGCCTTTCTGCTGAACGTGCGTGTTCACCCGTCTGGTGGGCATGCAGCGCGGGCAGATTGCCATCCTGAAGGCCTTTTGGCTACCGCACCACCACCGTGATGTTGCACTATGGGCTGATGACCACGGTGATCTGCGTGGTGGGGGCGCTGCTGGGCATCGTGGCCGGCAGCTGGATGGGCCAGTGGATGGCCCGGACCTATCTGGAAAACTTCCGCTTTCCGCAGCTGTATTTCTCGCTCGATGGCGGGCTGGTGATCACGGGGGTGCTGGTGGCCGTGCTGGCCGGCGTGGCCGGGGCCGGGCTGGCCGTGCTGCGTGCGGTGCGCGAGCCGGTGGCACAGGCCATGCGGCCACAGGCTCCGGAGCGTTTTCGCGGCGGGCTGGTCGGGCGCTGGCGCCTGCTGCAGCGGCTGCCGCAGACGGCGCGCATGGTGCTGCGCCAGCTGGAACGGCGGCCGGGCCGGGCGGTGCTGACCATCATCGGCCTGGCCAGGTGGGCGGGCTGATCGTGATGGTGCGCCTGCAGGGCGGGGCACTGACCTATCTGGTGGACAGCCGCTTCCGGATGGGCGAGCTGTACGATGTGGCGGCGACCTTCACCGAGGTGCAGCCGCGCTGGGCACTCTTCGAACTGGCGTCCATTCCGGGCGTGCAGTATGCCGAGGGGATGCGTGCCGTGCCGGTGGAAGTCTCGGCGATGAGCCGGCACCTGCGCACCACCATCGAGGGCCTGCCGGCAGAAGGGTACCCTGCGACGTCTGCGTGGACGCCAGTCTCCGGCAGCAGGTCGTCCCCATGACGGGGTGGTGATGAACGACTATCTGGCCGCACGCCTGGGCGTGGGGGTGGGTGATACGGTGTCGGTGCACGAGCTGCAGGGCGGCGGCGTACGCCGCAGCTGCCGGTGATGGCGCTGGTGCGCGAACAGATCGGCGTGACGCTGTACATGGACGTACCGGCCATGAACCGGGCGCTGGGCGAGGGGATCAGCTGGAGGGCGCGGTGCTGGATGTGGCGCCGGGGGCGCTGCAGGGCGTCAAGATGGCCCTGGACCGCCGGCCCGATGTGGCGGCCATCAGCGTCCGTGCGGATGCCACCAGCTCGTTCTACGACATGCTCAACCGCATCACCGGTCCGGTCACCATGATGGGCGTGCTGCTGGGCATCATGGTGAATTTCGGCGTGGTGTACAACTCGGCCCGCATCACGCTGGCCGAACGGGCCCGCGAGCTGGCCAGCCTGCGGGTGCTGGGCTTCACGCGGGGTGAGGTGGCGCGCATCCTGCTGGGCGAGATCGGCTTGCTGGTGCTGCTGTCCATTCCCCTGTCCTTCGTCTGCGGCCGGGGGCTGGGCTGGCTGATGGTGCAGGGCCTGCAGAGCGACCTGTATCGCATCCCCCTGCGGATCCCGCCCGAATCCTACGCGCTGGCCACGGTGGTGACGATGTGTACCACCCTGGTGTCGATGGCCGTGGTGCTGCGGCTGGTCAACCGGCTGGACATGATCGAGGCCCTGAAGGAGCGGGACTGAGCATCGCATCATGGATACATTCAGCCTTACGAACGCATTTGGCATCACGAGCGTATCCGGCATCACGGAATGCATCCGGCACCACGAAATCATTCGGCCTCACGATTCCCCTCCGACCGCTGGATTCCACAGGTGCTGGAATTTCAGCAGCCCCGGACCCGGGGCAGCGACCGGGACATGGACATGGACATGGACATGGACATGCCGGAGATCGTGAGCGCTGTCCCTGGCATGCCGGGATTCTTCCCGTCTGCGAGGCAGGCACCGGCTCGCGCCCATTTTCAATCTGACTCTTTTGTGAACACTGCATCATGAAGCTGCCTGCCCGAAAAACCGTCGTCACCAGTCTGATCGTCGCTGGCGTGCTGGGCACACTGGCCTGGCTGGCACTGCGCGAGCCCACCCAGCTGGCCAGCGTGGCGCAGGTCCGCTACGGCCCGATGGAAGAACAGTTCTCCGAAGAGGGCAAGACAAGGCTCAAGGCGCGGTATTCTGTCACCGCGCCGGTGGCCGGCACCCTGCAGCGCATCGGCCTGCAGCCGGGCGATGCCGTGAAGGCCGGCCAGACGGTGGCCTGGATCGACCCGGCCTCGCCCGGTCTGCTGGATGCGCGCAGCCGCACGCAGCTGCGGGCCGAGCTGGCCGCGGCCGAGCAGAAGTACCAGTCGGCACGCCATCAGCGTGAATGCCACGCGGGCTGCGCTGGATCAGGCCAGCAGCGCGCTGAAGCGTGCCCGAAAAACTGCGTGACGGCAATGCCATTTCGCAGGAGGCGCTGGAAAATGCCCAGATGCAGGCCGCTTCCACCCGCGCCAACTGGTCCGCTGCCCGGGCCGATGCACAGACGGCCCAGCAGCAGGTGGCTGCAGCCCGGGCGGCGTTGCTGGAAGGGGATGCCGAGGCACCGGCAGGGGGAGAGGCTGGGTCTGCAGACAAGGCGGCGGTGAAGGCGGGCGCGAGCGGAAGAACTCGAACCCGCATCGTCCCCTCGTGCGAAAACCCATCGCGGTGCTGGCGCCCGTGGATGGCGTGGTGCTCAAGCGCCCGCTGGACAGCGCCGTGCCCGTCACGCTGGGCCAGCAGTTGCTGGAAATGGGTGACACCGCCCAGCTGGAAGTGGAGGCCGAGGTGCTGTCGTCCGATGCCGTGAAGGTGCGGCTGGCATGACGGCACGCCTGCTGCGCTGGGGCGGGCCGGGCGAACTGCAGGCGCATGTGACCCGGGTGGAGCCGGGCGGCTTTCACCAAGGTGTCGGCACTGGGCGTGGATGAGCAGCGCACACGCGTGATCCTGACATCGACAGCCCGCGCCAACAGTGGATGGCGCTGGGGACGCCTACCGGGTGAACTGGGAATTCGTGCTGCGCCACGAGGATCGCGTACTGCAGGTGCCGGCCAGTGCACTGTTCATCGACACACGCAAGGCAGCGGGAGGAAACGACGGCAGAAACGGCGTCTGACCGGGAGCGTCCGGAAGCTGCAGGGCAGGCCACCGGAAACGGCCAGCCAGCGGGAGCGGACGGTGCTGCAGGGCAGGCCACCGGAAATGGTCAGCCCGCGGGAACGGACGGTGTTGCAGGTGCTGCGCCAGAGGCACAGGATGGAGCGCAGCAGGGAACGCAGGGCACCGCTGCCGCAGCGGCACAGGCCGGCAGCCCGCGTTATGCGGTATATCGCGTGGAAAATGGCCGGGCCAGGCTTTCGCCCGTGAAGACCGGGATGCGTTCAGCCACCCACGTGCAGGTGCTGGACGGACTGAAGGAAGGCGATATGGTGATCGTGCAGCCGGATGACCGCGCCGAGGGGTGAGGATCGAGGGGCATTGAGCCAGTGCCTCGACGCGAGAGGCCGGCGAGCAGGAATTCAGAGCGCCATCTTCAATGGTCTCAAAAATGCCTCTGTTCGTGTCAGCTTCTGTCTGAGCAGCATGTCCAGGTATTGATCGGCGGTCATCGAGGGTCTTTTTGAGAGAGCGCCGGTGATTTGCGAGCCGCTTCAGAACCTTGCCTGCATTCAGGTCCAGCAAGTCAGAAATGAAATCATCCGGGTCGATCGCTTCAAGGTTGTACTGCTCAAGTACGTCTTCGGGGAAATCCTTTCCGTTGAATGTAATGATGGCGCTGCACCCTCCATGAATCGCAGCAGCCAGTACGTGGCGGTCATCAGGATCCGGAAGTTGAATGGCCCCAATCAGATGATCGAAGCCAGAGATCAGGGCGTTACGGACATTGTCGTTCATCAATCTCCGCGTTCGTGCCAGGTCTTCTTGCCGGATGTCCGGACGCCGCTGCAGGAGATTCTGCGTCCATTCGTCATGGATCATGTCTGTCCAGCGAGCGCGATACAGATCGGTCAATGCCAGGTGCATCAGCAGATCACGCGCAGTGGAGCAGGGTAGAGTACACACGCATCATAAAATGACCGTGAAATTAGATTGCATTACTCATACCCCATGCCAGGTTCCTGGGCCTGTGCGGCCAGTTCCTCCAGAGTTGCCCTCGCGCAGTATCGATCTGGTTTTTGTAATCGATGACATCCTGATAACGAACCCGACGGTGTGTGCCTGTCTTGTGGAATGGATTTCTCCCTTTTTCCAGAAGCTGTACGAGATACGGGCGAGATACGTTGAGCAGGTCGGCAGCTTCCTGGGTCGTCATCTCGGCGTGAATGGGAATGACGCTGACCGCATTGCCCTTGCCGATTTCTGTCAGGATATCCACGAGCAGGCGAAGGGCTGGTACTGGACGCTGATCGCGTGAGCCGTACCTTGTTCACTCGCCGAGTTCAATCTGCTGGGTTTCGGCTTTGGTTTGCAGAGTAGGCAGACAGTGCCCGACCGCTTTCTCGCGCAATGGCAGATTGTTCGGCACTGGGAAGACGCTGGGGTGCGACGACGGAGGACTATGGTGTATCTCAACAGAATCGGGCTTGGTCTACAGCGCAGATTAATCGAAATAAACGAAACAGGGCAAGTGTCATCTGCTTTTGTCCGTCTGATGGCCGTTGGTTCCGGCCTGGTGCCGGACAAGCCCACGCTGCGGCCCCTGCCGCCCTGTCCTGCAGGGGCCAAAAAGGGGGCTTTGAGGGACAAATGAGTCCATGACACGCTCTGACATGTCCTGAAGGCTGGTGGCGCTGATAATGTAGCGGTGGCACGTTCTATCTCGCTTCGCTGGATGGCCCTCGCACTCCCCACCACACCCCCGCCGCACCCAGCAGCACAACCGCCAGCCCCATCAGCACAGCCGGAAATCCGCCACCCGCCCGGCCAGCACCGGCCCGATGCTGGCACCGATGAACAACACAGAAGCCGTTCAGTGCCATGCCGGTCGCACGATCGGGGCGGCGAGGGTACCATGCAGCACGATCATGGCCGGAATGGCCAGCGCAACGCCGGTGACGAAGATCAGGCTGCCGGGCGACGATGCCCGCAGATGCTGCGACAGCGCCGCTTCCAGTGCCACGCCGGTGGCGGCCAGCATGAAACCGGTGCGCAGGCCACGCCGGACATGCGGATGCGGGCCGCCAGTGGCCCGGCCAGCAGCGCCATGAACATCAGGGGCAGACCAGCCAGGCGCAGCAGGAGCACCTGGCTCCCATCCAGTCCCAGTGTCTCGCAGATGCGGGCCGAGCACCGTGTACATGGCCACGAAGCGAGCAGCAGCAGGGTGATGTGCGCACGAGAGCAGCAGGATGGCGGGGCGTGCCAGCAGCCGGGCCATGGCAGCGAAGCGGTGGCCCAGATGACCGTGCAGGGCAGCACGCCCGGTTCGCGGGCGAACAGGGCGATGAGCGGGGGTCATGATGGCCAGCGCGCCGCCTGTGACCAGGAACACCCACGACCAGTGCCCGTGCAGGAGCGATCCAGCCGGCCAGGACCCGCCGAAAATGCCGGCAACCAGAAAGGCGGTGGACATGGCGCCAATGGCCGTGGCGCGCAGACGGGGCGGCGTGGCCTCGATGAGATCAGGCCAGTGCCACCGGTGCGAAGCTGGCGGCAGCCAGCCCTGCGTGACGCGCAGTCCGCCCAGCCAGGGCAGTGAAGGCACGAAGGCGCAGGCCAGGGTGGCGATGGCCAGTGCCGCAAAGCCCCGTCAGCATGACCGGACGCCGGCCGTACTGGTCCGACACCGGCCCCAGAGCAGAAAAACCCGCTGCATAGGCCAGATCTGAAGGCGCTGGCCAGTGCCAGCGTGGTGGTGGCAGGCGCACTGCCAAAGCCTTTGGCCACGTGGGGCAGCAGGGGAATGGCCAGGTAGAGCTGGGTGAGGACGAACAGCGCCGTCGTCACCAGCAGGGGCGATGACGCCACCGCCGGCAGGGATGAGGGCGTTGTCAGGGCATCGTCCGGTCGGCAGCGGAGGTGCTGCCATCGGCAGGTGTCGCCCGCTGGGCGGAGTGATGCTGGAAGCGGCAGGGGTGATGGGTGAGACGGGTCCGGGAAGCACGGGACATGCAGCTCCTCCTGATTGAATAAATCCCAACTGCAACGTTGGAGTTCATTCTAGTAGCGATTTGCGCCACACGCACAAACCACGTCGTCCCGCATGCCCCGGGTATGGCCAGGGCGAATGAGCCCATGACACGCGCCAGGGACGGATCAGGACGGATACACAGACGATGGCCTGGGATACCGAGGGAACCAAACGCAGGATTCTGGAAGCAGCCGTGGACGAGTTCGCCAGGCTGGGTCCGGATGGGGCGACGATCGACCGGATTGCCCGGACGGCAGGCGTGAACAAGGAGCGGGTCTACAACTACTTCGAGGGACAAGCGCGGGCTGTTCTCGGCCGTGCTGCTGCAGCGAGCTGGCCAAGGTGGCGCAGGCGGTTCCGGTGGAGAGCTTTGCCGTGGAGGATGTGGGCGACTCATGCCGGCCGGGTGTTCGATCACCACGAAGCGCATCCGGCCCTGAGCCGGCTGATGCGCTGGGAAGGCTGTCCTTCGACGGGGAGGTCCCGGATGAGGCACTGCGACGCACGTACTACGGTTAGCAAGGTCCGGGCGGTGGAACGGGGACAGCAGCAGGGGAACGGTCACGACAGCACTGCCGGCCGATCACCTGGCGTTTCTGGTGCTGGCACTGGCAGGATGGTGGTCGGCGGTGCCCCAGGTGGCCCGCATGCTGACGGGAGAGGATGATGTCCACGAACGGGAGCGGCGCCGGGCTTCGGTGGTGGAGGCTGTGCGCGGCGGCTGGCGCGGGCCGGAAGACGCATGCATCCATGACACGCGCCAATGAATGGCGTGGGACGAGTGGAGCAGACTTTGGTCGCTTTCCCACATCATTCATGTGATTCCTGAATGGAATCCGTTTTTCGGTGTCGACCGGCTCGACAGCCGGGGTGTGACCCTTTACGCTAACGCGTACGCGCGTGCCGGGATTCCACGCGCGCAAGGGCACGCGAGACTCACCCCTGCGCCCTCGGGACGCTCTGCAAAAGTCCTGCGGCACTTTGATTCCCATGCTCGGGCGATCCAGGTGCGTTGCTATTTGTCGGCAATCAGCCCTCGCTATGCCGACAAACTGCGCCTTCGGCTCATTCCGATCCTGGGCTCAAAGCGCTCGCAGACTTTTGCAGAGGGTCCCTTGCGCGGGGGGCAGAGTCTCCTGACGCGGGCCTGTCTTCCAACCAGCGAGGTAATTCGATGTCCAGTTCTTCTCTTCACGTGGGTGTCCTGACCGGCGGTGGCGACTGTCCGGGGCTCAATGCGGTGATCCGTGGTGTGACCAAATCGCTGCTTCGTACCGGTGCACGGGTCACCGGCATCGAGCGCGGCTTCATGGGCATGATCGAGCGACGCTCCCGTCCGCTGGATGCCCGGGCCGTGTCGGGCATCATCAACGAGGGTGGCACCATTCTGGGTACGCACAACTTCGCCAACCCCTTTGCCTGGAAGGGTGAGGACGTATCGCCGAAGGTGATGGAATATGTGAAGGAACTGGGGCTGGATGCGCTGGTGGCCATCGGCGGTGACGGTACGATGAGCATTGCCAACCGTTTCACCCCCCTGGGCCTGCCGGTGGTGGGTGTGCCCAAGACCATCGACAACGACCTGATGTACACCGACCGCACCTTCGGTTTCGACAGTGCGCGTGTCGATCGTGGCCGAGGCGCTGGCCCGGCTGGAAACCACCGCGCGCAGCCATGGCCGCGTGATGGTGTCTGGAAACTGATGGTGCCGCTACGCGGGCTGGATTGCGCTGGAAGGCGGTCTGGCCGGTGGAGCCGACATCATCCTGATTCCCGGAGCGGCTGTACGACCTGCAGGAGGTCATCCGCGTCTGCAAGGAGCGTGGAGAAGAAGCAGGGCTACACCATCATCTGCATCGCCGAAGGGGCACGTCCGGTCGACGGCCGCATGACCGTGCAGGCGCACCTCGAGAACAGCCCGGATCCGATCCGGCTGGGCGGCGTGGCCAACGTACTGCGCGAGCAGCTCAAGGAACACCTGGAGAGCGAGTGCGCAGCACGCAGCTGGGGCACGTGCAGCGCGGTGGCACACCGACGCCGTCACGACCGGGTGCTGGCCACGCGCTTTGGCTGGTACGCGGCCAAAATGGTGGCCAATGGCGAGTTCGGCCGCATGGTGGCCCTGAAGGGTGACGAGTGCACGAGCGTGCCCATCGAGGAGGTGGCCAACCGTACCCGCAACGTGCCGGACGACAGCACGCTGCTGGATGTGGCCACGTCGCTGGGCATCTCGCTGGGCCAGCCGGCCTGAGCCTGGCAGGTTCCGATCCGGATGCAAAAAGGCCGCACATGCGGCCTTTTTCGCAACAGGGTCATGATTGCAACAGGGAAAGATCAGCGGGCCGAGGCCACCTTGCCGGCCTGTCGCAGGCTGCTGGTGCGCGTTGCGCGGCTGGCACGCTTGCTGGTGGTGGCCTTGCGGGCCGTCCTGCCGGCACTGCCGGAAGCGGCCACGCGGGTGGAGGCCCGCGATTTCACCCGGCTGGTCACGCCGGATGGGCGCTTGCGAACGGCCGCCACCTGCGTGGCCGGTACGGGCCGGGGCTTTCCGCGCGCTGGTGCGGGATGCCGTATGGCTGGCTGCCGCACGCCTGGCCGTCGCGCCGGCTGCGACGGCTGTGCCCGCCCGCCGCGACCCGGAGGCAGCACATGATGCGTGCTGCCGTGGCGGCTGGAGCGGGTGGTGATCTCGTCGCGCCACCCGGCTGGCGGAGGTTTCGGCGCGGCCGTATGGGCCGTCGTGCGGCCTGCATGGCCGTAGGTGACCAGGCGGATGCCGCTGCTCCGGGCGCTGGCCGTACCAGCGGTGGTGCGGCTGGCGGCAGCCGCTGTGCCCTGCTGAACGCGCTGTCACCGTACTCGCTGGAGGCCGGGGCATGGGCCACGACCGTGGGCTGGGTGCTCTGGCGGCTGATGACCTGCCGGGAACCGTCTTCGGCCACCAGCACGGTCTGGCGCTGGGTGCGGCGCACCACCAGCGTCTGGCCGGGCCTGAGCCGGGTGATGCGGCGGTTCATGCTGCGCAGCTCGGCCAGCGTGAGGCCATAGCGGCGTGCAATGGAGGCGCCCGTCTCGCCGCGGCGCACACGGTGCACCCAGCGGGCCGGCATCGACCTGCTGGTACAGGCGCGGACCGTTGAACTGTTCGACCAGGCTGTCGTCACCGGCATGGCTCTGCGGCACCAGCAGCCGGGAACCGGCCAGCAGGTGGGTGCCCGGCGCGATGCCGTTGGCGCGCAGCAGTTCCGGGACGGACAGGCCGGCACGTCCGGCCACCCCGGCCAGGTTCTCGCCGCGCTGCATGGTGTACGGGTGCCAGGTGACGAAGGGCTTGCCCTGGGCCGCATAGGGCCGCCATGGCGGCCTTTCGAACCGTCTCGATGCGGTCGACCGGAATCTTGAGGGTGTTGGTGCGCGTGGCCGAGATGACCGGGCGGTTGTGTGCCGGGTTGAGTTCGAGGAACTCGGCCTCGGTCATGCCGGCACGACTGCGCCGCCAGCTTCAGGTCGATCGGGCGGGTCTTTTCGACCGTGACGAAGTAGGGCTGGTCGGGCAGCTCGGCGGGGCCAGGCCCAGCCGGCTGGCGTTCTGCACGATGTGCTTGATGGCCAGCAGCTTGGGCACGTGGTTGCGGGTTTCGGCCGGCATGCGCAGGTGGGCATAGTCGGCCGGGCGGCCGGCCCGCTCGTTGGCCTTCACGGCGCGGTGCACGGCACCTTCACCCCAGTTGTACGAGGCCAGCGCCAGGAACCAGTCGTCGCCGTTCATTTCGTAGACGGTCTGCAGGTAGTCCAGCGCGGCACGGGTGGAGAGCTTCCACGTCGCGGCGGTTGTCCACCCACCAGTTCTGGTTCCAGGTTGTACTCGCGGCCGGGTGGAGGGGATGAACCGCCAGAGGCCGGCTGCCTTGGCCGACGACATGGCGGTGGGGTTCATGGCACTTTCGACGAAGGGCAGCAGGGCCAGCTCGGTGGGCATGCCGCGGCGCTCGACCTCCTCGACGTATATGGTGCAGATAGCGCGAGCCCCGGCCGAGCATGCGCTGCGGGTATTCGGGGCGCGAGAGGGTAATACTGTTCGTGCCGGGCCACCAGCGGGAATCCAGCTCGGGCACGGCAAAGCCGGCACGGATGCGCCCCACAGGTCGTTGCTGACCACCACCTCGGTGCCGGCGTCGTCACCCCGCCAGCTGCGCGGCGTCAGTTCACGCACGGCGTCGCTTTCGGCCACGATGGCCGGCTGGCTGTTGCGGAGGCGGTGCTGCTGCTGGCATGCTGGGGCGATGCCGAGGAGCAGGCGGCCAGCCAGCCAGCCCCCAGAACCAGACCGGCCTGGGCCAGCAGCCGGGCCAGCCGGAGAATGGCGCGAGGGCGGCAGGGGCCGGCGAGGTGATCGAGAGGCGGTGGCAGCCATCCGGCTGCCGGGGTGTGGGATGCGCACGTGCGTTACCTGTGGGTTTGCGCCGGCGGGCATTGGAAAGCGGTTGGGGCCTCCCGCTGCCGGTCTGGGGCGGCAACGTGATGCCAGCCCCTGCCGGGCAAAATGAAAAACGAACGGTCAGCGCGGGGACGCAGGCAGGCGTCCATGCCACGCTCCGAGCCTCTGCAAAAGTCTGCGAGTGCTTTGGGCCCACAATAGCACAGGATCCTGTCGGGATCGGTAACCAAGATGGCATTTCTTCGGATGTTGCCGTCCACTGGTCGGGTGGTGCCGGCGCCGGGCAAGCGCCGGGGCATCCGGATCAGGGCGTGGCGGGCGGTTTCGAAACCGTTTCGCCAGCGGCGCAGTGCGGCAAAGACGCTGAGGCATCGGCCGTTTCCGGCTGCAGGTCTGCGTGGCAGGTGACGGGACAGCGCGGGCAGGTGAGCGCGCAGGAAGGATTGACCTGCGGCTCCCGGAAAGCGTGGAAGGCAGCGTGGGCAGGCTGTCTTCACGCAACTGGCGGCAGATGGGCCAGGCGCTCGCGGATGGCGTCGTTGCCGGGCTCGGCACCGCAGGGCGAAATGCAGGGTCAGGTGAGCGTGTATCGTGGGCCGCACAGATGCGAGTGTCGGGCGGCAGGGGTCCGGAGCTGCTGCAGCGACTGGAAGAAGCGCTTCCACCGTTCCGTCGAATACACGGCCGCAACCTGCCGAAAACAATGTGTCGCCACAGAACAACGCCGGATGCGGGTGGCCGGGCAGGGGCAGGCAGAAATACTCAGGTGATCCTGGGAATTGTGACCCGGCGTGGCCATCACCTGCAGGTCCAGGTCCAGTGCGGAAATGCAGGGTGTCACCGTTGCCCATGCGTCCTTCACGCCCAGCGGGACGCAGTGGGCGGGGCCGATGACGCGGGCATCCGGCCACTGCGCGAGCAGGCCGGCAATGCCGCGACATCGGTCGTGGTGATGGTGGGTGACGAGAATGGCGAGGCAGACGGGCCGGCGGACCGGCGGCGTTTGTCTGAGGGCGTGGCCGCCTGCCTGCGGCGGAGGGCCTTTGCCCGGGGGCAGTGGTGCCTGTGCGTGGCGCGGCGGCCTCATCCGGCCGGTTCGCTGCTGCCGTGGCCGGCATGAGTGCGTTCAGCACGGGCTGCGCCTCGCCGGATCGACCACGATGAAGTCGCGTCCCCGGCCGATGCACCGAGATGTAGTTGTCCTGCAGGGTGGAATGGGCCGGATGGACAGGGTGTCTGCATCCTCGGCGTGCTCTGGCGCTGGTAGGGGGCGTCCCGGGGAAGGTGCGGGATGTCGGTCACATCGGTCATACTAGGGTTCCTCCATTACACACGCTGACCGGAGCGGGAACGAACGGGGCCGTGACACGCTCCGGGGGCCTGTCCATACGATACGGGCCGTCGGGGGCATGGGACGGGATCCTGCGGGTTCTCTGACGCCCCTGCACGCTTTCCCGGCTCCCTTTCACACGACGACGGCAACGCATGGTACGACCGGACCGGGCAGCAGACGCTGCCCTGCAATCCCCCGATGGTAAAGGCAGTGACGCGGCCTGGGCGCGCTGGCTGGCATCATCGCCCGGACGCTACATGCTGCGGTGGGAGGCTGCGCAGCTGGCGCGGACCGTCGACGACATCTTTGGCTACTATGCGGTGCAGCTGGGCATGCCGCTCGACGCGCTGGCGGCTGGCCGCATGCCGACCGGATTCGCGTGCTGCAGGGCACTGAACCGGTGGGGCCGGATGCGGCCGGCGGCCCGACCTGCAGGTGGCCCATCACGGCGAGCTGCCTTTGCCTCGCGGTCGGTGGACCTGGTGGTGCTGCCGCACCAGCTGGGTCCGGCGGCTGTCACGCACAGCTGCTGCGCGGGGTAGATCGCGTGCTGCGGCCGGAGGCATCTGGTGGTGACCGGCATCAATCCCTGGTCGCTCTGGGCGCTGCGGCATGTCCTGCCCGGCTGGCTGGGCGGAGGCTTCATGCCGCACGACGTGCCCTTCATCGGTCCGCTGCGGATGCGTGACTGGATCCGGCTGCTCGATTTCGAGCCGGCCCCCACGGTCTCACGGTGGCTCACGCCCTGCCGATCGCGCACGCCAGGAATGGCTGGCCCACAGCCAGCGACTGATGGAACGGGCCGGCGACCGCTGGTGGCCGGTCTGCAGCCTTTCTTCCTGATGACGGCGGTCAAGCGGGTGCGGGGCATGCGTCTGGTGGGCCCCGTCTGGCGGAGCCTGTCGCGCGCACGGCCACGATCCCGCGGCACCAGCCGTGAAGTGTCGTGCCGGGGCACCCGTCCGGAACACGCTCGGTGCCGGCCTTGCCTGCGCAGCGCTGCTTGCCGGCACGCGGCCCGGGGCCAGCGCGGGAACACACGAGTTCATGACACCTCCAGGGATTGAAAAGACATATGACGACGAAATGGGTTGCTGCACTACACCGATGGCGCGTGTGCGCCGACAATCCGGGCCCTGCCGCCTGGGGGTGGTGGTGTTTTGCGCCGGATGGCAGCGAGCAGGCAGCCGATCCTGGTTTCATCGGCTGGCACCAGCCAGATTGCCGAGATCACGGCCGCCATCGAGGGGCCTGCTGCGCACCCGAGGGCGTGGCCGTGGAGCTGAGTGTCCGACAGCCAGTACGTGCTCGAGGGCATCCAGCGATGGCGGGCCGGCTGGGAACGGCGCGGATTCCGCAATTCGAAGAACGAACCGGTGGCCAACCTCGAACTCTGGAAGCGCCTGTTTGCCGTGGTCGATGCCCGGCAGGTGACGGTGCGCTGGGTGCGGGGTCACCAGGGCAATGTCAGCAACGAACGCGCCGACCGCCTGGCCGTGGCGGCGGCCCTGCGAAAGCGCGCGCGGCGGTGTCTGAACCGACGGAGAGACGAACGGATGACTGAAGAAGCGCCCGAGCGCCAGGTGGTGCTCGATACCGGGTGGGCGACCGGCCTGGATGCCGGCAAGGGGCACCGCATCATCGAAATCGGCTGCGTGGAGATGGTCAGCCAGCGCATCACCCGCAACAACCTGCACCTCTACATCAACCCCGAGCGGGAGGTGGACGAGGGGCGGCCGCCACGTGCACGGCATGACCTGGGACGACCTGCGTGACAAGCCCACCTTTGCGCAGATCGCCGGCCAGTTTCTGGATTTCTGCCGCGGCGCCGAGATCATCATCCACAACGCCCCGTTCGACACGGGCTTTCCTGGATGCCGAACTGGCCCCGGCTGGACCTGGGCACCTTTGCCTCGCACGTCTCGGGCATCACCGATTCGCTGCTGATGGCGCGCAGGCGCTACCCGCGCAAGCGCAACAACCTCGATGCGCTGTGCGGCGTTTGATGATCCTCAACAGCACCGGACCTGCGGCGCGCTGCTCGACTCGGAGCTGCTGGCCGAGGTGTATCTGGGCATGACCCGGGGGCAGGGGACCTTCGACATCGGAGGCGGCAGCGAGGAAGAGGAAACCGGCACCGTGGCCGATGCCGGGGGGCGCTGGCCGCCGAAGGGGCTGAAGATCCGGCTGGCAGCCGATGCCGAGCGCCAGCTGCACGAGCAGGGCTGCTGGCCCTGGAAAAAGCAGTTCAAGTCCACCATGCGCTGAGCGGGGCGAGCGCGGGGCCGAATGAGTTCCTGATGCCCGCCAGGCCATGTCGTCCGGCTGCACATCAGGCTGTACTCCGGCTGTACTTGGCTGCACATCAGGCTTCACTGCGGTTTGCCTCCTTCTGTACGTCCTGCTGCCTGCGCCTGGCCCGTCCGGGCGTGATCTGCGGCCGTTCCGGTACCGCCGCACGGGCTGGATTCCGGATACACTTTTCTCTCCACTTTCCGTTACACTGCCGGCATGTCCAGCAAAGCATCTTCTCTCGTCCCGCGTTCGTGCGCGCATTTCCCAGGCCCACTGCCGGATGTGGAAACGCTCGTCGTGGGGGCCGTCGGCCTCGCACAGAGCGGCTCGCGCGCGCAAAGCCCGGTTCTGGGAGGCCAGGCTTGCGCAGGCGCTCGGGCGCCTGCTGGATGGCGGGCATGCAGGCGCCGTTCTGGCCGCGCTCGACCGCATCAACCAGATGGACGGTACGGCCTACGGCGCGCTGCTCGAGGCGCTGGAGCACGCCGCCGAAGAAGTGCGCATTCCCGCCTCGGCACTGCGTGGCCAGGCGGCCGGCAGCGAACCGGCCGAGCCGCTGTACGGGCTTATGGTCAGCGCCCCCATCGTGGCCTGGACACGCTTCAGCATTCCGCCCGTGTGCTGCCGGCGCCGGTGGCGGCCGAGCTGTCGCGCATCTGGCAGGAAGAGGTGCTGGCTCCCGGTGTGAAGTTCCAGATGCAGTCCTGGCTCTACGGCCTCGACCAGCTGCCGCACGACTTTTCCGACATGCGCAAGCTCGCGGCGCATGGCCACGGCCACGGCCAGCGGCGGCACGCTGCGTGCCGACTTCAGGTCCATGCCCGAAGCCCCCGAGATGCTGGCCGACGCCCGCTTCCTGCTGGGCAGCGTGGTGGCCAGCGGCGACCAGCCGATCTTTCGCTGGCAGCTCCCGGGTGAGGAACAGCGTTCCCGGCAGGACTGTCTGGATGCCTGGAATACCCGTATCCGCCCGCTGATCGAACCACTGCTGCCCGGGCTGCGGCTTCGAATCCCTGCTGCCCGACGCCTATCCGCCAACCTGCGCGAGTCCGACCGGCTGGTGCGCGTCTGGGGCGTGGAGGCGGCTGTCAATTATCTCGTGCACAGCCTCGACATCGAGCCCACGCGCATTCGCGCCTCGGTGGCCTCGTGCGGCAACACGCAGGTCGACGAATACCGCATCGGTTTTTCGCTGGGCGACAGCGATGACGTGGTGCAGGGCGTCGTCTGGCCGCTGCTGGGCCCCGAGTCGGATGCAGACGATCCTTCACCGGTGCAGCAGATCCACCGCACCCTGCAGGAGGTGGGCGTCAGCGACATCGCGTCTGGAATTCGCTGATGGAGCCCGAGTTCTGCGAAGACTGCGCCTCACCGTTCTATCAACCGCAGCGGTGAGCTGGTGCGTGCAAATGCCCGAAGGCGAATCGGTCAGCACGCAGTTCCACTGACACGGCGGCCGAACGGCCTGCCAGCCCGCAGCCGCCTGCCCACTATTGTTGGGGTGAATGGCCGTCTGAATTTTCGACGGATTTACAGACCGCCGGCGCGCATTCAGATACGCCCGCCCAGCCGGCGCCATGGAACTCTGCAAAATAGGCGGCTTTCCGCACGATCGGGTTGGCGCGCACGTTCAGCATCACCAAACGGCCTGCAACACGTTCGATATCTTTTTGATGGGCGTGAAATCTGTCGATCACGTCATCATCATAGAATGCCTCGGCATTGAGCGCCTTCAGGGCATTCCAGTTCCAGATGGAAACGGTATTGGCGTCCGTCCGGGCGGCCGGCCCCGAACTCAATACCATCCTCCGCAGTTTCCGGGTCCGGTATAGGTCAGACCAACATGGCGGTTCCAGTGCGTATCGGTGGCTTTTGTCATTGGTGTGCATGGTTTGCTCCAGAAATCCTGAATGGCGCAGGCCCGTCCGGCGAGCCGCTGTTCGCCGAAGCATCCAGACGCCGGAACGGCGGCGTCCCTACCAACCTCCGGGGGCTGCAGGCGCCGGTGTTCCACAGCGGTGGAAGTGCTCCAGTGCCGGGTCGTTCAGAGCGATGCAGATTAATGGGGGCGCGCGTTGTATGCCTGTTGAAGGCAGCCCGCTGGAGCAACCGCCAGCCTCCGTTCGGCTGGCCTGTTCCGTGGGGTGATCCGGTTCTCGAAACCGCACCACGAATGGTTGATCCCTGCCGACCGGCGTCGGCGCAGGTCGGCGGGGCGTAGTGCAACGCTGTTGCGTGGCATCGACGGTGTGGCGGCCGCACGACGGGCAGAACAGCGCCTCCTTTCCTTGTGGATATTCGACGCGAGCATCGTCAAGCGGCTGGTGAAGAGCCAGCGCTGGATCCAGCCAGCATGGCGACTGGGAGCATGCCAGAACGGCGCCTACCTGAAGCGCCAGTTCTGGTGCATGCGGGCAGCCCACCTGTTCAAGGGCGTGTTCGACAGTTTCGAGAAAAGCAGCGGCCCGTGCGCCGGACACGGCGCAACTACGACAACAGCACGGCGTCGGCCCAGCTCTACCTTGAGCGCCTGCAGCTCGACGACTACGATCATCCGGCGCTGTTCTGGATGGCCGACTGCCGTCTATCGCGGCCTGATCCGCGTGGCCGGGCATCGGCGGTGCGGTGGGCATCAAGTACTTTTGCGTTCCAGCCGTTCATCGACCCGAGAACCTGCGTGGCTGGTGATCATTTATGCCCGCCGTGGCGGCGGAGGGCGGCGCTTTGCCACGGTGCGCGCGGTGTTGACGGGCAGCTGCGGTTCTCCGACCAGCTGGCCGACGCCGATGGCTACGCAGTGCTGTATGCCTCAGGGGCGCTGCAGTATCTGGACCGGTCTCTGCCGACATCCTGGCCGGTTTCGAAACGAAGCCGCGGCGCATCATCGTCAACACCACGCCCATCCACGACCGGCATGCCTTTTCACGCTCAACAGCATCGGCACGGCCTACTGTGGCTACCGGGTCGAGGCCCGCGAGGCCGTTCATCGAGGCCGTGCAGGCACGGGGCTATGTGCTGCGCGACCAGTGGCGAAAATCTGGGCAGCGCATGCCATCATCGGCAAGCCGGAATACAGCGTCGAGCAGTACAGTGGCTTCTGCTTCGACCTGAAGGCGGATGCCGACAGAAATCTACGCAGGCCGGTGCCGACGGAAACGGGCCTCTGATGCCGGCAGGAATTCGCAGGCCAGCGCCGCCCGGAACGGGCTTCCCAATGCCGACGAGGAATCCGAAGGCTCAGCCGGCCGGAACGGGTCTCCCGGTGCCGACGGTGGATCTGCAGGCTGATGTCGGCAGTAACGCGTCTCCCGATGCCGGCAGGAACGTGTCTTCTGATGGCGGTGTGACGCAGGCATGGCCTAGGGCCGCCGGCGTGTGTAGGAAAGGGCGCCCCCTGGGCGCGTTTTCGTCCGCACGGACACCTGTGGCAGCAGGGTGAATGATGTTGCCGTGATGTAACGGGGCCTATAATGACAGCACTTATCAGCTCATGTTGGCCCTCATCATGGTTCCTCGCCTTCCTTCCCGTTTTGCTCCCCGCAGCCTGTGCGCCCTGATGGCTGCGCTGCCGCTGGCGGCGCTGGCCCAGTCTTCTGCCTGGGAATCCCCGAACAGATATTGCGTGACACCGAAGCTGACGATGCCGCCGTCAGCCGGGAACCGGTGTGCGACATCAGCGACCGCGTCCGCGTCGCTGACGCCGCAGGCGAGACAGCCCCGGGAGGCCGTGCGCCCCGGGAGACCGAGCCGGCTGCCCCCGTGAGGAAAGAGGCCGTGGGGCGACGGCGGCCGGTGCCGCGGCTGCCCGTGCGCAGGGGCGACCATGCCGGCCAATGCGGGAAGCGGCCTTCGGCCTGCGACAGGTACCGGGGCTGCCGCACGGGAAACGGCCGGCGCTGCAGGGCAGGGTACCGGAGACCGTGTGTCCGTATCGGCCGCCGATGCCTCCCTGGCCGATGACGATGCGCACCGCACTGGGCTCCGTGGTGGTGGTCGGCCGTGCCGAACCGGTGCCGGTCGAGTACGAGGCAGCTACCAGCCGGTGCAGGATGCCTCCACGCTGCGTTCGCTCACGCCGGTACTCAGGAAAACCCCGCAGGTGACCAATGCGGTGTCGGCCCAGGTGCTGCGCGACCAGCGCCCCGCTACATGGACGATGCGCTGTTCAACGTGAGCGGCATCACCCGGGCAACACGTTGGCCGGCACGCAGGACACCATCATGAAGCGGGGCTTCGGCGGCAACCGCGAGTGGTTCCATCATGCACAACGGCATGCCGCTGGTGCAGGGGCGGGGCATGAACGCCGCTGCCGAGGCGTGGTGGTGCTGAGGGGCCGTCGTCGATGTTCTACGGCATCATGGATCCGGGCGGCGTGGTCAACGTGGTCAGCGAAGCCGCAGCTCAAGGCACGCTCGTCACTGGGGCTGACGGCCTCCACCTACGCCCATGGCCGCACGGGCGGCGGCGTGACCTTCGACACCACCGGCCCGATTGCCGATACGGGCCTGGCCTGGCGCCTGGTGGCCGATTACGTCAACGAGGACTACTGGCGCAACTTCGGCAAGCGCAAGGATCTGCTGGTCGCGCCGTCGGTGGCCTGGTACGGCAAGGATACGCAGGCCGTGTTCTGGTATGAGTTTCGCGACTATGACGCGCCGTTCGACCGCGGTACCGTGCTGAATCCGGACACGAAGGCGCCGCTGGACGTGCCTGCCAACCGCCGTCTGGACGAGCCGATGAACCAGATGAAGGGCAGAGCCATCTGGCGCAGTTCTCGCTGGACCATCACATCGTGCCGGGCTGGTCGGGCCACGTGAGCCTGAGCTACAACCGCGAAACCTACGATGCCGACCAGCTGCGCGTGATGGGCATCAACACCACGGCCCACACGCTGCGCCGCCGCGCCGATGGCACGAAGGGCGCACTCAGCACCGACAGCTACGGTACCGCCTACGTCGACGGCAGCACCCAGCTGCTGGGCATGCAGCACGACGTGCGGGTGGGCATGGATGCGGAATACCGCAAGATCTACCGCGCGGACGCCGATCCGCGGCACGGCCAACGGCAATTTCAATTATCTGAATCCGGTCTATGGTCTGGTGGCGCCCGGCACCAATGTGGTGGCCAGCGACAGCGACCAGCGCGATCAGCTGCACAACCAGTCGCTGTTCTTCCAGGATGCCGTGCACCTGAACGACCAGTGGATCCTGACGGCGGGCATCCGCTATCTGCACTGGACGCAGATTGCCGGCCGGGGTCGTCCGTTCAACGCAATACCGATACCGATGACAGCAAGTGGCTGCCGCGTCTGGGGCTGGTGTACAAGCTCACGCCGCATTCGTCGCTCTATGCCAGTTACACGTCGTCGCTCAAGCCCATTTCGACCATTGCGCCACACTCCAGTGGTCTGATCGATTCCAGCGTGAAGCCCGAAACGGGCAAGTCGTGGGAGATCGGTGCCAAGTACGAGATGCCGGGCGGGCTGACGGGGTCGCTGGCGTTGTTCGATTATCCGCAAGAAAAATGTGCTGGTGTCGCAGTTCAACAGTGTCACGGGGCTGACCGAGTGGCGGACGTCGGGGGCGGCCCGTTCGCGCGGGATGGAGCTGGATGTGGCGGGCGAGATAGACTCGCGCTGGAGCACCATCGGCAGTCTGGCGGTGCTGGATGCGAAGACCACGCGTGATCCGGGTATGCGGGCAACCGGCTGTGGAACGTGGCGCGGGTGACGGCGTCGGCGGGTGCTGTGTACAACGATGGGTGAGCTGCTGGGCGGTGACCAGCTGCGGGTGAGGGGCGCGTGCCCGCTACAGTGGCCGGCGTCCGGGAGATTCGGCCAATTCGTTCTGGCTGCCGTCGTTCACGGTGGCAGACCTGTTTGCCACGTACGATACGGCGATCATGGACCGGAAGGTGCGCTTCCAGTTCAATGTGAAGAACCTGACGGACCGGACCTACTATACGTCGAGCGTGAACGAGTATGGTCAGCGCTGGGGATGCACGGCAGGGTGTCCGGTGACGGCGAGCTTCGAGTTCTGATGGGGCGTTCTTCGTTGCTGCCAAGCGACTTCGTTGTGGCACGCGCCGCGAGCCGGTACGTCCCTGCGGCTCATACGCTCACTGAAGTTTTGTTGCCCACGACCGCGTCGTGGTCAACAAAACTTCAACCTAGCTACTTTCCGACAATCGGAGCTTCGCCCTGACCGTCGAAAAGTCGTTCACGCGTACCGCGAAATCGCCGCAGTGACGTCCCGCTCCGCGGCGCTCGATGCAGGGCGGGCAGCAACCCGGTGACGCAGGGATGGACACAGTACCTCTCTGGGGGACGAATGAGTTACGCACTGTTGGCGAACCGCGCATCGAACTGGCTTCTTCTCGTCGAAGTCGCGACAGGCGAGTCTGGGAAGCGGTGCGGGGAGGGGTCCGCTCCCCGTGCCGCCCCACCCGGGGCCGTCTTCCGTGAATCCGTGCCCCTGCCCGGAGTTGTCTTTCATGGATCCGCGCCCAGTCCATAGCCGTCGTCCATGAACCGCCAACCGTGCAAAAGAAACGCGGGCCATCACAGGGATGTCCGGGCGTTTCTGCTTCTGGGGCAGCTGCGGGGAATGAAACAGGCCGGGAAAGCCTGCCCATTCCCGCCAGGGGATCAGTAGACGCCCTGTTGCACGGCATGGCGTCGGCCACCTTCACGAAGCCGGCGATGTTGGCACCGGCCACGTAATTGATGCTGCCGTCGCTGCGCTTGCCGTAGCGCACGCAGTTTTCGTGGATGCTGTTCGCGATGCCGTGCAGACGCTGGTCGACCTCTTCGGCCGTCCATGACAGGCGCATGGCGTTCTGGCACATTCCAGACCGAAACAGCCCACCACCGCCGGCGTTGCTGGCCTTGCCCGGGGCGCAGAGCGTACGGGCCTTCAGGAAGATTTCCACCGCATCCAGCGTGGTCGGCATGTTGGCACCTTCGGCCACGGCCTGCACGCCATTGGCCACCAGCGTCTTCGCGTCTTCGGCGTTCAGCTCGTTCTGCGTGGCGCAGGGCGGGGCAATGTCCACCGGCACGTGCCACGGGGTGCGGCCTTCTCGAACTTCAGACCACGCTCGGCAGCCAGCGTTCGGACAGGCGTCCCCGTTTTTCGTTCTTCAGGTGGAAAATGGCATCGAGCAGTTCGCGGTTGATGCCGGCTTCATGGATCAGCGTGCCTTCGGAGTCGGACATGGTCAGCACGCGGGCACCCAGTTCCAGCGATTTGAGCGCGCATACTGGGCCACGTTGCCGAGCCGGAAATGGCCACGCGCTGGTTTTTGAAGTCCTGATTGACGGCCTTGAGCATTTCAGGGCGAAGTACACCACGCCATGCCGGTGGCCTCCGGACGGATCAGGCTGCCGCCAAACGACATGCCCTTGCCGGTGAGCACGCTGCCGGTCTCGTTGGCCAGCTTCTTGTACATGCCGTTCAGGAAGCCCACCTCGCGGCCGCCCACGCCGATGTCGCCGGCGGGCACGTCGGTGTCGGGGCCGATGTGACAGAAGTTCCATCATCATGGCCTGGCAGAAGCGCATCACTTCACCGTCGCTCTTGCCCTTGGGGTCGAAGTCGGAGCCGCCCTTGCCGCCGCCCATGGGCAGCGTGGTGAGCGCGTTCTTGAAGGTCTGCTCGAAGGCGAGGAACTTCAGGATGCCCAGATTGACGGACGGGTGGAAGCGCAGACGCCTTGCCAGGGGCCGATGGCGGAGCTGTGCTGCACACGCCAGGCGCGGTTGACCTGGACCTGACCCTTGTCGTCCACCCAGGCCACGCGGAACTGGATGGCGCGCTCGGGTTCGACCAGGCGCTCGAGCAGGCCCTGGCTGGAATAGCGGGGGTTGGTCTGCAGGAACGGCCAGAGGCTGTCCATCACCTCCTGTACGGCCTGCAGAAATTCGGTCTGGTGCGGATCGCGCCGCTTGACCATGTTCATGAAGTCGTCAACGGACTTGTATTGCATACGTGCTGCCTCCCTGGGATTGAACGATAACCGGCTGTGCCGGTGCGGACCCTGGATGGAATGGCCGGGTGCCTCGCCGTCTCGCGCTGAGGCGCACCTGTTTCAGGCCATTCGTGCGGGCCAACACGAATGCGTTCATTCATATTAATACAAAAGTAACCATGTGCCAGGACAGGGCATCGGGGTTTTACCGGAGGGCGGGCGGGCGGGTAACAGCGCTGAAACCGGGGAGCGTCGGTGCCGGTGAGCGTGATGGTGGTAGCCGGCCGGGACAGGCAGGGTGGCCGCCGGGGCTGGTGCATGCTGCGGGTGAGGATGGTGCCGGTGCCTGTTCCAGAGGGCTTTCCGCATGCCGGCGGGATGTGGTGACGGTGCTTCGGAGGCAGGGGTGGGCAGGCAGGGGAATGCCGGGGTCTGTGGACGATTTCTTTCGGGTGGCAGGGGTGTCGGCATGGGATAATCACGGCGCCCGCAAAACCTTCCGGTGTACAGGTGCGGCTTGTGGCGCGGGATTCGGCGCCATGGGCACCATGGCAAGGCATCCGTGTCGGCACTTTTCCGGGACCATCGGCGGTACCGGTTTCAGGGTGGCCCGCATGCCCCGGTAAGGGCTTTTGAGGGCGTCATGGTGGTCCGCCGCGGTGGCGTTCAGCCTGTTTGCGTCCGGCATGCCGGACGGTTGCGGCCCTGCCCAGACCCGCAGGCGGGGCGCCGTGGTGGCATGCGTGCTGCGTTGTGCAGCTTCTGCATGGCACGGGCCGAGTGCCGGAGGCATACCGGAAGTCCCGGTGCCGGGCTGTTTCAGTGCGGTTCCATAGTTTGCCGCTATGTTTTTGTCATGGCTGTGAGCTATGGATTTCTGGCTGGGGCCATGAATGTCTGCCCAATATTTCGGCATGTACGACGGCATGTGCAATGCCCGGACGGGGGCCGGACCCGTCCGGCCGGTTGCAGGCCGGCTGCTTTCGCTTGCTTCACTTCCAACGACAGGATTCAATATCACCATGTTCAGCGTCAAAACCCTGCTGGATATGCCCCGCTGGGAGGCGGGGCTCGTGATCATCATCATCGTGGCGCTGATGGGCTACGTCATCATCGCGCTGGAATGGGTGCCGCACATGGCCATTCTGGTGGCCGCGATCTGCCTGCTGGTGTATGGGCTCAGCCGGGGCGTTTCGTACAACGACATGCAGTCACGAATGGTGTCGGCCGTGGGGCAGGGCATGGGGGCGCTGTACCTGTTCTTCTTCATCGGGCTGCTGGTGGTGGCGCTGATGATCAGCGGGGCCATCCCGACGCTGATGTACTACGGCTTCGGCATGATCTCGCCGGGCTACTTCTATTTCTCGGCCTTTGCGCTCAGTTCGCTGATCGGCATTTCGCTGGGCAGCAGCCTGACCACCTGTGCCACGGTGGGCGTGGCCTTCATGGGCATGGCGCACGCCTTCCATGCGGACATGGCGATGACGGCCGGTGCGGTGGTGTCGGGGGCCTTCTTCGGGGACAAGATGTCGCCCATTTCCGATACGACCGGCATTGCGGCCTCCATCGTGGGATCGATCTGTTCGATCACATCCGCAACATGATGTACACGACGGTACCGGCCTGGCTGCTCAGTGCGGCGGTCTATCTGTGGGCGCTGCCGGATGTGGCGGCGCATGACCTGAACAGCGTGACGGTGATCCAGGACCAGCTGGAAAAGTCGGGGCTGATCCATGGGTATTCGGTACTGCCCTTCGTGCTGCTGCTGGCGCTGGCGCTGCGCAAAGGTCAATGCCATCGTGTCGCTGATGGCCACGATCTTCCTGGCCACGGCCATCACCTACCTGCACCAGGCGCCGAGCCTGACGGAGCTGGGGACGTGGTTCTTTGCGGGGCCGTCCTTCCCGGAAAGCTGGGGGGATATTGCAAAGTTGCTGTCGCGGGGGGGCATCAGAGCATGTTCTTCACGCAGACCATCGTGATTCTGGGGTTGAGCTTTGGTGGGCTGCTGTTTGCGCTGGGGGTGATTCCGGCGCTGCTGGACGGGTGCGCAGCTTCCTGACGACGGCGAGACGCGCCACCTTCAGCGTGGCGGCCACGGCCGTGGGGGTGAACACGCTGATCGGCGAGCAGTATCCGAGCATTCTGCTGACGGGCGAGACCTTCAAGCCGGTCTATGAGCAGTTGGGGCTGCATCCGCGCAATCTGTCGCGTTCGCTGGAGGATGCGGGGACGGTGATCAACCCGCTGGTGCCGTGGAGCGTGTGCGGGGTGTTCATCTTCAATGTGCTGGGGTGCCGGTCTGGCACTATGTGCCGTTCGCGGTGTTCTGCTACATGAGTCTGGTGCTGACGCTGCTGTTCGGCTGGACGGGGGTGACGCTGACGAAGGTGGAGTGATGCTGCGGCTGTGTGGGGGCGCGAAACAGGTAGCCCTTTGTTCATTCAGGCAAACCTTCGTTCGTGGCTTGCCTGGTGTGAGGAGGGCGAGCCCTGGAAGGAGGACTGCTGGAGGGCTTCTGCACACGGAAGACGAGCTTCGTTGTGGCACGCGCCGCGGACCGGTATGCGATTGCTGCTCAACGCTCACTGAAGCTTTTGCTGCCCGACTCGTCGTGGTCAACAAACCTTCAGCGCTAAAACACTTTCCGACAACCGGGGCTTACGCCCCGCCTGTCAGAAAGTCGTTCACGCGTACCGCGAAGTCGCAGCACTCGCATCCCGCTCCCCGGCGCTTGTGGCAGGTTGGGAGGCCTGTGTTCTGACGGGGAGCCTGCTGCCCGTTGCCCGTTCTTCCTGCTGGAGGAGCGTCGTCCAGATGATGAGCGCCGCGGGCGAGACGCCACTGCGGCGATTTCGCGGTAGCCGTAGAACCTTTTTTGCCCGCAGGGCAAAAAAGTTCATAGGCGCCCGTTTTTGCCGGCCACGACGAAGGTCGTGGACGTCAAAAATGGGCTGAGCGTATGAGCCGCGAGGGTGTACCGGTCCGCGGTGCGTGTTTCAGCGAGTCGTACTTCGCTCCGAAGGGGAAGTGCCCGGGGATTACCGCAATCCGGTCCCCACGCCCGTGTCATCGGCACGCTGGATGAGTTCGACCTGTGGCCGTCGGGGTCGGTGACGAAGGCGATGACGGTGGTGCCGCCCCTTGACGGGGCCTGGCTCGCGGGTGACGTTGCCGCCGGCAGCCCGGATGCGTTCACAGGCCGCGTAGGGCATCAGGGACGCCGATGGCGATGTGGCCGTAGGCTGTGCCCATCTCGTATTCGGTGGTGCCCCAGTTGTAGGTGAGTTCCAGCTCGGCCTGGTCCGGATTGCCGCCGCCGTAGCCGAGGAAGGCGAGCGTAGTATTTGTATTCGGGGTTTTCGGACTTGCGCAGCGAGGCTCATGCCGAGGACTTCGGTGTAGAACCGGATGGAACGGTCGGGGGTCGCCGACGCGCAGCATGGTGCAGCATTCGCATGGGGTTTCTCCTGTTGTGTGAGGGACAGGGGCCATTCTAGGACGATTGGCTGGGGAGAGGCCCGGGGTGAGTGGATCGGGGGTAGGGATCAGGGTAGAGATCGGGGTGAGCGACGGTCGCGGGGCCGGCATGGGCCATGGTCCGCGAGGCGGGCTGGGTGTGTGGGGCGGGCGCGATACTGGCACAATGCCGGGAACTCTACAATGGCGGGCAGATGTGAATGGCTGGCGTCTGCCGCTGCCGGCTTCCCGCAGGGGAAGCTGCCGTGGCCTCCTGCACGGAGACTGGGCATTCGCCGTTTTGTTGGCATGCTGTTTTCAAGGTGCTGGCATGCCGTTTTTCAGGGAGAATCGTGATGGGTGCATCGACTTCACACCCCACCTGCCGTGTGGGTCTGGGACAGTCCAATGGGGGCAAGTACGCGTCGGTCAACCGGCCGACGGCGGGCGCCCGCAGTACGAGCGAGACGCTGCCGGTGGCTGACCAGCCCTTCCAGTTGTATTCGCGTGGTACACCCAATGGTCAGAAGGTCACGATCATGTTCGAGGAGCTGCTCGAAGCGGGGAGAAGGAGGCGGCCTACGATCGTGGGCCATCGACATCGGCAAGGGCGACCAGTTCGGGTCGGGCTTCGTGGCGGTGAACCCCAATTCGAAGATTCCGGCACTGGTGGACCGCAGCGGTGACCGTCCGGTGAACGTGTTCGAGTCGGGGGCGATTCTGGTGTATCTGGCCGAGAAGTTCGGCCGATTCCTGCCGGTTTCGGGGGGCTGCCCGGGCGGAGTGCCTGTCGTGGCTGTTCTGGCGAGGTGGGCGGCGGGCCGTATCTGGGCGGCGGCTGGGCATTTCTATGCCTATGCGCCCGGAAGTTCGAGTATCCGATCAACCGTTTTTGCCATGGAGACCAAGCGCCAGCTGGACCTGCTGGACAGGCATCTGGCCAGCCGCGAGTTCATCTGCGAAAGCGGTTATTCGGTGGCCGACATGGCCATCTGGCCGTGGTATGGGCGGCTGGTGCTGGGTGAGCTGTGTGGGGCGGCGGAGTTTCTGGATGTGGCCTCATACAAAAACGTGCAGCGCTGGACGAAGCAGCTGGCGGAACGGCCGAGAGTGCAGCGGGGCAAGGATGCACAGCATCGGCCGCTGAAGTGAGCTTGCGCATGCCCCCACAGCAGGGGTGACGCCCCTGGAACCGGCTGCGCTGCTCCACTGTCGTGGGGCAGCGCGAAAGAGGGCGAGGATCCCAAAATTCCCAATGGCCTCGAGGCGCTGCCAATGCGAGTCTCACTCGCGCCCAAACAGGGGGCTTCGGGGGCAGCGCAGGGATGAATGGGATCCCTGACATACGCTACGGGGGCAGGCAGACGGGGAGATGATCATGGGCATGCTCCCGCCGGTTTTTCGCCTGCCGTGGTTTACTGCGGATAACGCAGATAGAGGTTCTCCCCGTTGTCGCTGGCGATGTCGAGATAGGGGCCGACGTAGCGCAGCGGCTGCGGATGCGCCAGTAACTGCCGGGGACCTGCCAGACGTTGCAGGTGAGCCGGTGGACGAGAATGGTGCTGATGTTGAAGCAAACCCGGAACTGGTCGTGCCGTTCTCCCTTGAGCAGCATCAGCTGGATGCGCTGGGGGCCTGACCCCGAGTTCCAGTCCTGTATGACCTGTTCGAAGGGAATGCGTTCTCCCTGTTTCAGAACGAGTTCGCTGCTGGCCTGGACGCTGGCGGAATGGCGGCGCCGGAACCAGGTGCTGCCGGAGGTGCGCACTTCAAGGGATGTTGAAGGCGCTTTGCCCGACTGACAGTAATGGCGTACCGGGGCGGGACCATTTCAGGTTGTCCAGTTCGCCTGAAGGCAGGCGCCACGACACTTCGGTACGGCTTTGCTCCAGTCCCTGGCTGATGTCACGGGTGTCCTGGTCTGTGTGACTGATGTACTGCAGTGTGTTGCCCTCCAGCTGGTTCTGCTGCAGGCGCCTGTTTTCGTGGCCGGTGCCGGTCAGCGGCGTACCGCCCGGCATGGCCTGCGACCACGGAACGGCCACCTGACGGCCCTGGTCGTTGGTGGTACTGGCGGTGAGTGCGCGCGCCAGTACATCGGCCCGTACGCCCTGGCTGGAAATGGGCTGCATCCATGCCCAGATGCGGCGCAGACTGGTGCCCTGGGTGCTGGCAGTGGCCGCTGAGCCGGTGGCGGCGGTTGAGGCCGTGGTTTCCGCAACCGGGGTGCCGGCTGCCGTGTTGTCCGGGGCAGCGGTGGCTGTATCGCTCTGGGGGGCGGCGGAAGCCCCGGTTTCGGCTGTGGACGGTACTTCCTGCGCCTGCAGGGACTGCCAGGCAGGAAGGGAAATCAGCAGGGCCGCGATGCTGGCGGCGAGCAGACAGGGTTGGCTGCGTTTCATGGTGCATCCTCTGATCGTTGATATGTGTCTGAGGGCGCGACCCTGCGGGTGGGAGGGAATGGAGACGCCCGCAGGTGACCACAGACGGCTTCATTGTGACGGTGGGCTTTACAACAGGTCACCGTTTGTTAGTAAAGGTTGTGGCCGGAAATGATGATTTGACGAAAAATCTTTACAAAGCCTGCGGAAGTGATGGCGGCGGGCAACGCAGGCGCCCCCATTATGCGCAGGAGGGTGTGGCGGGAATGGCTACAGCCAATGTGCTGGTAATGGGGCGTTGATGGGGCGGCTGGACACGGCAGGAGACGCAGGGCAGCCGCGCTGCCTGCTGTACCGTGTCGTGGGCTGGTCGTGCGGCTGCGGAGCGACTGGGCCCCTGGGAACCCCGGGCCGGGCGCGTGCCGCTCAGTTCAGGACTGGGGAGCTGTCCCCAGCCATTGTTGCACCTGCTTTTCGGCTTCGGCCGCGCACATGCCGCGGATGGCGTTGGTGCTGCTGTTGTTGTCGGGGTTGCCGATGAGGGTGAGGCCGGGCGGTACGGTGCTGTCCGGGCAGAGCTGGCTGATCTGGGCAAAGCTTTCGCCGGCGCCACCGCCTGCGTGGGTGGTGAAGGGCACGAGCGTCTTGCCGGCCAGATTGCTGTTCTTGAGCCAGGTCTTGACCGGTGGGGGAAGTTGCGCGTCCCAGACGGGGAAGCCGATGAAGATCAGCGGGTAGGGGCTGATGTCGGTGTCGAAGCGGCCGAGCTTGGGCAGGTAGCCCAGCTGGTTCTCCAGCTGCACCTGTTCCATCGCGTTCTTGTAGTCGCGCGGATAGAGCATCAGCGGCTTGAGGTCGGCCACGTCGGCGTTGGTGTATTTCTGGATCATCCACGCCACGGTCTCGGTGTTGCCGGTGGGCGAAGCAGACGATGAGCGCCTGCTGGCCGGCGGTGAGCCCGTGGGCAGGGGCCGGGGTGGTGGCTGCGGACGCGGATGTGGTGGTGGGGGGCTACGGCGGCGGCACTCGCAGCACCGGCTGTGCCGGCTGCAGTGGTTGCTGTGGCCGTTGCTGGGCTGGCAGTGGGGGCAAGACTGCCCTGCCAGGGAGGAGGGACGCCAGCGCCTGATGTGACGGCCGGGGTACCTGCGCGGGTGCCGGCCACCGAAGGTGCGGAACCGGTTCCTGTGCCGGGCTGGCGCCCGCAGGCGCGTTTCCGGGGGCGGATGCCGTTCCGGGGCTGTGCCTGCCGTGCTGGAGGCCGGAGCGGCAGCTGGGCCGGCAGCTGCACTGGTGGCCAGCGGCATGGCCGGAACCCGTGGCAGCGGCGGCAGCGCCTGCAGGAGCGTGACGGTGGCCGTGAGATCGATATGGCGGCCACGGGGCGGCGTGCTCCCGGTGCGGCATCCATCAGGAAGGCACCGCGGGGTTCTCCCAGGCGTTCGGCAAAAGGCAATCAGACCCTGTACCGATTCGGCATTGTTCAGGTCCACTTTCGTGCTGCGCGACTTCGAGGCCGGCGCGGCGGAGCACCTTGGCGAGGGCTTCGGCCGGGCGCGGGGCGGTCTCGCCGGGGCCGTGGCCGGTGCGGCCGGGGTGCTGGCGGCAGACGTCGGTGCCTTCAGCGCTTCCCGTGGCAGGATCCGTGGCGACGGCTGCGGGTGCCGGGCTGTCGGACAGCAGGTCTGCCAGCACCAGCTGGCGGTCGGTGCCCAGGTGCCGGGCCACGGTTTCCGGTGGCCGGGTTGATGCCGATCAGGATGATGACTTCCTTGGTCATGATGCGCGCTCAGCCTTTCACGAAGGGCGTGGCCCAGGCCTGCAGTTCGCGCCCGGCCGCTTCGAGGCTGCTCGTCTTCGAGCGGTAGGCACGCCGTCTTCCTCGACGCCGCCCAGCAGGAATGGCGGTGGCAGGAGGGTGGCGCCGGGGCACAGGGTCTTCAGGGTGTCGAATGCTTCGCCGGGGCCGACGCCGCTGTGGGTGCAGAACGGGGCCAGTGTCTTGCCGGCGAGGGCGGCCGCGTTGTCGCGGATCCAGGCTTCCATGGTGGCGGGAATCTGGTTGGTCCAGATGGGAAAGCCCAGGAAGATGAGGTCATGGGCGGCCAGGTCGATCTGGTCTGGCTCCAGCGGTTCGGGGCTGTCGTCCTCGTCGAGGCCCAGGGCGTAGTCGGCGGGACGCTCGACGGCCATCAGGGTGGCGCCAGTCTGTTTCTGCAGCAGTCTGGCCACGCTCTGGGTGCTGCCGGTGAACGAAAAATAGGCGATCAGGGTACGGCTGGCGGGAAAGGGGGCTGTCATGGTGCGTGGTGCAGGCGGTCCGGGTTGCATCGGCAGACCGTTATGATAACCGCGCGCCCCGGCCTGGCGTGCAGCCGGCCCTGTCCATGCCGTTCGGCTTCGTCGTGAAGTCTGGCGCCGTCCATGCGGTCTGGCCTTGTCGTGGAGCCTGGCACCATCCTTGCGGTCCGACCCCATCATGAAATCTGGCGCCATCCATGCAGCCTGCTTCATCGTGCAGTGAGGCCCGCCTCCATGCCGTTCAGCCCCATCGTGGAGCCGGTCCGCCACGCAGCCCGGACGGCGGGGCGTCAGGGTGCGGTCGGACAGCCGCAGGGCAGCGGTGGCTCTGAACACCGCGCCCTGCTCACCGGTCGAGTGAGAGTAGATAAGACCGATGGTCTCCAGCTCGTTGTTGTTGTCGGGCCGGGGGACTCAGCCGGGTGACTGAACCGGCCCTGCGTAGTGCGCAGACCGCAGCGTATCAGCGGTACGGATTGTAAGTTGTTGCCATTGGCTGTCCATTTCGTTGTCTGGTGAATACGAACGTCCACGGCATGGCCCGTACGTGAATGGTCTTGTACACAAAGCAGCCGGTGAGTACGCAAACCGTTGCGCGAAGGTCGTTGTTTTCCCGATGGGGACAATGACGTTTGTGTGACGCCATATTTCGGCAGGGGCAATGTGTTTTACAGCGCAAATCTATGTGCCCGCGTGATGTGTAAAGAATTTCGTCGTAGTGCGGCGTCTTGCGTGGTGAGCCCCTTCGGGTGTGCATGCGTGTGCTGGCTGTGCCCTGAAGTGGATGAACAAGTCCGCGACACGTTCTAGAATGAAACGTTTTCAAACCGTTTCCGGGCATTTCCGGCCGGATGTTCCCTGGGACACTCTGCAATCCTGGGTTCAAAGCGCTCGCGAGGCTTTGCAGAATGGTCCCTGCCTGCGGGGGAGGCCGGCCGGGCTGTTCTTCCACGTTCTGGGGTGGACCATGCGGTGGGGCACCCTTCATTCAGGGTTCACACCGATGACGCAGACTGCCCCCGTCGCTGCCGCCGCTCGAAATCAATGCTGCCGGGAGGCTCGTGGCCGCTCGGCATGCCCGCCCGAACAGTTTCTGCGTGATTACTGGCAGAAGCGTCCGGTGCTGATCACCAATGCCTTTCCGGACTTCGAATCGCCCATTCAGCCCGGAGGATCTGGCCGGGCTGTCGTGTGAGGAGGGGGGCGCTGGGGCGGCTGGCCAGTCACGATCCGGCCACGGACACCTGGACGCTGCGCACCGGGCCGTTCGATGAGGCGGGAGTTTCGGCATGCCGGACCATGACTGGACGCTGCTGGTGCAGGACGTGGACAAGTGGGACGCCGATGTGCGCGGGCTGCTGGATCACTTCCGCTTTCTGCCGGCCTGGCGGATGGACGATGTGATGGTGAGCTTTGCGGCCCCAGCGGCAACGATGAGGGGCGCACATCGACAACTACGATGTGTTTCTGGTGCAGGGGCGTGGGCCAGCGCCGCTGGATGATCGACAGCAAGCCCAATCCGGATACGCGCTACCGTGACGATGTGCCGCTGCGGCTGCTGCAACACTTCGATCCGGACTGCGACTGGGTGCTGAATCCGGGCGACATGCTGTATCTGCCGCCGGGGTAGCCACATCATGGGGTGGCCGTGAATGCCTGCCTGACGATCTCGGTGGGTTTTCGTGCGCCGTCGGCTTCGGAGCTGCTGGAAGACTACATCGATGTGCTGACCTTCGACGCCGACGAGTCGGTGCGCTATGACGATCCGGATGCGGGTGGCGGACGATCCGTACGAGATCGACCAGTTTGCGCTGGATCGCGCGTGGAGACCATGCAGCGCCTGAAGATGGATGATCCGGAGCGCTTTGGCGAGTGGTTCGGCCGCTTCATCTCCAGCTACCGTGTGGCGGCCCGGCCAGTCACCCTCACCGGAGCAGGGCAGCACGGCGTCGGTGGCCGAGACGGTAGGCTGATGGCGTGACCGCGCAGCGCCACCCGTATTCGCGCATGGCCTGGCGGCGGCGTGCCGATGGCAGTGCGCAGCTCTTTGCCAATGCAGTGACTGGCCGGTGGCGTCGGTGGAAGATGCCGCACGCATCTGCGCAGCCGAATGCATCGATGCGCATGTGCTGGCGTCGCTCTCGCCACAGGGCCGCGCGCTGCTGCAGCAGCTGGCCGAGGCCGGTCACTATGCGCCGGTGGATGCCGATGAGGTGTATGGGGAGGAGGACGACGGGTTGTACGTTACTCCTGATAACGAGGATTAATGGCAAGTAAGCCTGAGATTGTCAGTGGCAGCATGTCATCAGACAGAGTGTTCGGTAAACTCTGTCTGATGCATGTGCTTATGTTATTCTGAATAATGATCCCCGTTTAGATATACTCCGGCTCTCATATAATCCAGTGTGTAGAATAGACTGGACATTACCTCTGAAAAATATAGAATGTTAATATGTTTTATTTTTGATAAAGATTGACCTCCACCCCTCTAGTGGTTGGGTAGCGGAAAGAGTTGATCCAATATCAAATTCATTGATCTTCATTATGATTTTTCTGCGGCATCTAGTTCTGTCGTCCTCAGGACAGTATTTCTCAAGCTTTTACGCAGATTCTCCATATTTTGGATAATTCATGAGTTCTCATGGGTTCTTGTTTTGTTTTCTCAGTTTTATTAATATCCTCTATTAAAATCTTTCATATACAATTCAATTGCGTGTCTATATAGAAATATCACTGGATAAACCATGGCATCTATTAAATAATTATCTTTCCTTATATGATTTGTTAGTGTTTCTGCTGCCTCATCGATATCAAGCTGGTACCCATACGCACGATTTGGATGATCCGCTATGATTGCATTATGTGTCCAGCTGGAGCTATCGCTTTTTGTTGGTGTTAGCGTTGCTTCTTTTTCTTGTGTTGCGTACGATGGTATTGTTATATTGTCTTTCCAGTAATCATCCTCGTTGGTTTTTGTGTAAACAAATCCTCTTCACTATAGGATGATAGAGGCTTGGGGGAGTGATTTCAAACAGGAGTGCATTTTCCGTGTCGTTTGAATTTTCCGTATTCATGACAATAATCCTTTTTGTTCTATGTTGGCGTTTTGGGTTTGTTATGTCGTCAATTAAAAAATTCCTTCGGCTTTCTCTCCAGCCAGATAGCTGACTCCTAATGCATGACGCCCCAGATCAGCATCCGGAGTACGGCGCGGCCACCCGGTGCGCCACCTAGGTGTGCTGACAGCCATCCAAGCCCAGCCAGTCCTGTCGGTGCTGCCGCACAGGCGGGCAGCAGCATATGGTTGGGGGCAGCGAAGACGACCAGCACCGGCAGGATGGCGCCTACAGATGAAGGATAGCGCTGATGCCCAAGCGGCCTGCAGTGGATTGGTTTCAATGGTCTCACTCAGGCCGATCTCGTCACGGGCGTGGGCTTCGAGGTCGTTATGGCGAGTGAGCGCCACGGCTACTTCACGAGCAAGTGCGGGGTCGAGACCACGGTTTTCGTAGATGCTGGCCAGCTCTTGCCCAGTTCGGCCTCGGGGTTTTGCGGTCAGCTCCGGCGCTCCTTGTCGAGGTCGCACGCTCGGTGTCGGCCTGGCTGGAGACGGAGACGAATTCGCCCGCCGCCATGGGAGGGCACCGGCCACCAGCGCCGAGAGACCCGCGATGACCAGGGCGCCACGGCCCGTGCTGGCGCCGGTCAGTCCCATCAGCAGGGCAGACGTGGAGATGAGGCCATCGTTGGCACCGAGCACGCCGGCGCGAAGCCAGTTGTTGCGGCTGCTGTGGTGGCGTTCGGGGTGGATGCTGCGATGCATGTTCATGGGGAAATGGCGTGCAGGGACTCGGGAGAAGTCTCATCGCCAGGCGAGGCTTGCGGGGCCTGCCATGGTGTGGTGTGCCCGAAAAAGAACGGGTCTGCTTCCATGCAGGAAAGCAGAGCCCGGTGATGAACAAATGGATGACGTGGACTGTGCCGCAGGCTGGTATCAGTTTGCCACCACAGGCTGGTGCCCACTGCTGCTGCTGCTGCTGGCAGCTTCGCGGCTGCTGCGTTCCTCGCGCTCCACTTCGGCCTCTTCTTCGGGGCTCATGCGCTGCGCCGATGCCCAGGAAGGCCATGGTGATGGCAATGATGGGAATGGAGTAGTTGAGGATGGCGTAGGGGCCGTATTCGAAGGCGGTGACGCCCAGCATGGACGAGGCGAACACGCCGCAGGTGTTCCAGGGGACCAGTACCGGTGATGGTGCCGCCGTCCTCGAGGGGCGCGCGGAGAGATTGCGGGACTTGGGACGCATCTTGCGGAAGGCCTCGACGTACATGCGGCCGGGCAGCAGGATGGAGATGTACTGCTCAGAGGTGGTGGCGTTGGTCAGAATGGCCGAGGCGATGGTGGCAGTGATCAGGCCGGCGGCGCTTGCAGGGCCATGTGCAGGATCTTTTCCACCAGGGCGCGCAGCATGCCGGTCTTTCCATGACGCCACCGAAGGTCGCTGGCGACGATGGTGAGCAGAGACGGTACCCATCGGTGGCGTCGATGCCGCCGCGGTTGAAGAGTTCATCCACCATGGCGTTGCCGCTGTTGAGCTTGAAGCCTTCCTGCAGCGTCTTGACGGCGGTGTCGATCTGGCCGTGCTGCACCCACACGTGGCAGGCCCAGCCCATCAGGATGCCGGCAGCCAGCGCGGGCAGGGCGGGCACCTTGCGGGCGATCAGCACGATCACGGCTACGGGGACCAGCAGCAGCCACGGCGAGATGACGAAGCTCTTCTGCAGCACGCCCAGCACCTCGTTGATCTTGCCGGCGTCGAGATGGGCGCCGGAGAACTGCATGCCCATCACGTAGTAGGCCACCAGGGCAATGACGAGGCCCGGGATGGTGGTGTAGAGCATATGCTTGATGTGGTCGAACAGGTCGGTGCCGGTGATGCCGGCGGCCCGGGTTGGTGGTGTCGGAGGCGGCGACATCTGTCGCCAGTAGGCGCCGGAGATGACGGCGCCGGCCACCATCGGGGCGGGGATGTTGATGCTGTGGCCGATGCCCATGGCAGCCACGCCGATGGTGCCCATGGTGGCCCAGGAGCTGCCGATGGCCAGTGTGACCACGCAGCAGATGGCGCAGATGGTGAACAGGAAAAGCGAGGGCGAGAGCAGCTCCAGGCCGTAGTACACCATGGTGGCCACGATGCCGCCGCCGATCCAGCTGCCGATGGTGGGGCCGATCAGTGATGATGATCAGGATGGCGGGCAGGGGCCATCTTGATGCCGGCGTAGCAGGCTTCCTCGATGTAGTTCAGGTGTAGCCGAAGCGTGTGGCGATGAAGGCGGCCGTGGCGGTGCCGATGAGCAGCGGCACGTGGGGGCTTGCCTTGAGCACGATGACGCAGATCCCCATGACGATGATCATGACCAGCATGGGAATGAGTGCAAAGGCAAAAGGGATGGGTGTCTCGTTGATTGTCTGGTTCTGGCTCATGGCCGTGCGTCCTTTGTCATGTGGCATGACGCTGCGGAAGGTGGACTGCCGATCCTTCCCGGGGTTGAAAGCGTCCGCCGGGGCGGGCGTGATGACCCGTCCGCGCGGTGCGATGCCGGCCGCCTGTCGTTTCAGGCAACCGGGCGGTTCCGGACAGAGGGCAGCGCAGTGACGCGGACACAGGATGCGGGTGTCCGGTCTGCCGCCCGTGTCCGGGTCGTTCAGGTGGTGCAGAAGCATACCGCAGTGTTCGTTCCGGGTGTTCGGTTTTCCGCCATGCACGCCTTGCAACCCCACGATATCAGGAGCGTGCACGCACGGGGGAGGGGCGTAGGCCGGCCAGGTGCGCACACGCATCCCGCATCCGGGCGCGCCCGCGCACATGTGGATACCGAGGTCGGCCGGGTTCGGCACGCGTGGCCGCACCCGGAAGCGCTTACACACGGGGCCAGGCCGCGCGTGTCGGGGCGGCGCGTGTCGAGGCGGCGCGGCGCATGCAGGCCCGGCTGCAGCCACCCCAGGTGTAGCGGAACAGGTCGCCCTGGGATCGTCGCTGTCGGGCACCAGTTCGATGTCACACCGACGCCGCGCAGCGGGGCCTGCTGGTAGACGTAGCGCAGCAGCACCGGTAGTCTTCCGGGTGCGACCGACCAGTCGGAGATGGTGATCTGCTCGGGGCTCTGCCGGCCTTCCTCGATGCCGGCCAGCACCTTCCAGAGGTCCACCGTGGCGGGTGGTCGGCGGGCAGCTGCTGGACCATGTCGCCCTCGATGCCGGGTCTGCGGCTCGACTCGACGAGATGCGGCCACAGCCTTCATCGTCGGCGTGCGGCTCGGTCTTGCCGGGGCGGTGCGCCGCCCACGCCGTGATGATGTGCATGCGGTTCGAGGCATGTCCGTGATGATGAGTGGCGTGGGTCTTGTCGGCAGTGACGGTGGTGACGATGTCCGCCCCGCACGGCCTCGGCCGTGGGTTGCAGCAGGATTGATTTTCAGCGACGTGTGCTCCGCCATGTTGCGGATGAACTTTTCGGTGGCGGCCGGATCTGCGACATCGTAGACGGCGATTTCATTTTATGCCGAGGTGGGCGTGGAAAGCGTGCCTGGAACTCGCTCCTGGGCGCCGGGTGCCGATCAGGGGCCATGCGCTTCGAGTCAGGACAGGCCGGTGCACGGGCGGCCCATCAGCGAGGTGGCACAGGTGCGCAGTGCTGGCGGCCGCAGTCAGCTCGGACAGCAGCACCGTAGCCGGTGTCGACCTCGGCCAGCACGCCGAGAGGCCATGACGGTGGGCATGCCCTTCTGGTGAGTTGTTGGGGTGGCCGTTGACGTACTTGAAGGCGTAGCGTTCGGCGCTGGAGACGGGCATCAGTTCGATGACGCCGATGTCGTGGTTTGGCCACGCGGGCGGATTTCGTCGAAATCCGGCCACTGCCGGAAAGTCGTCACGGATGGTGTCAGCACAGTTCGCGCCGATGAAGCGGGGCGCCGCCGATGTCGTACACGCAGTTTCGACATCGGTGGGCACATCGATGAAACATGGGTCATGTTCGGGCTCTCCCGGGTGAGGATGCTGCGCGGGTGCTGAGGCCAGCCGCAGCAGTGCATCGAAAGGGAGGGTCTGCCACGCGGGCAGAGGTGGCCTCCGGGAAGGCGTGATTTGATTCCCGCGAGGGGCCTGCCAGTTTGAAGTGAAAAGCTGTATTGTCAGTAATGCCGCTTTTATATGTACATTAGTGGATGGTACGTGCAGGCCGGAATGAGATGGCGCCCCGGTGCTCAGGGATGGCGAACGGAGACGAGAGCGGCATGAACGGTCTGGACCGGGCGGCTGATCGCCCTGCTGCGCGAGAACGCACGCATGCCGGTGGTTGGCGCTGGCAGAAGGCGCTGCAGGTGGCGCAGGCCACGGTGCAGAGACCGCGTTGCGCGGCTGGAGCAGGACAGGGTGATCGTCGGCTACACGCTGCGGCTGCGCCACGAGGATGCGCGGCAGATCCGCGCCATCATAGCAGGTGTGGCGGTGGAGACGCAACCGCGAGGAGGCGGTGATGCGCATGCTGCGTGGCCATGTGGCCGTGGTCACGCTGCATTCGGTGAATGGCCACTGCGGATCTCGTGGCCGAGCTGCGGCTGGAAGCCTGGAAGCCTGCAGACAGCTCATCGGCAGCGTGCGTGCCATGCCCGGCGTCAAGGCCCACCGAGACGAGCATCGTGCTGGCCACCTACAGAGATGCCAGCCGATGCGGCCGCGACCGGCGTAGCCGTGCGGGAAAGCTGTCGTGCCGGCGCTGCCACATGCGGAAACTGTCGTGCCGGGGCAGCAGCGGCTGCGTTCATGTGACAGCCGGCCCTGCCTGCGCTGCCGGCGTTGCCCTGCCTGGCAGAGGCGGCCAGTCTTGCCTGGCGCACGCGCCTGGTCTAGAAAGCGCTGCCCGGTGTCTGCGGGAGGGCGATTTCCTCTGCGGTGGCGGTACATCGGCCAGGAATGAACGTCGGATACAGAAATGAGCAGCCAGAGGCCGCTGCGCCTGGGCTGCTTTTTGAAATGATGAGCGATACTGGAGTTCGAACCGGTGACCCCTGCGTGTGAAGGCAGTGCTCTACCACTGTAAGCCTAACCGCCCGGAAGGAAGTTTGGCACCCTGCAGGCTGTGTACTGCGTGGCGTGCCGCATCCGGTAAGACCAGCAGTATAACAGGGAAAATTCCGTTCCGTCAAACCTGGGCCCTGAGTTTGGTGGCGGTTTTGTTCTACCATCAGGCAGCAACCGTTTTCATACGTGAACATCATGACGGCTTCCTCCTACTACACCCGCTGGCCGGGTGCGCACCCGCACTGCGCCAGCCCCACCGGTTTCCTGCACGTGGCAGTGCGCGGCCCCTCTATGCTGCCTGGGCCTTTTGCGGCACTTCCAGTGGCGACTATGTGCTGCGCATCGAGGACACCGATGTGGGAACGCTCTTTCACGAGGCGGTGGCTGCTGCCATTCTGGAAGGACTGACCTGGCTGGGCCTGGAAGAAGGGAGGACGAGGGGCCGTTCTACCAGATGCAGCGGATGGACCGCTATCGTGCGCTGATCGGCGAGATGCTGGCCGATGGCCGTCTACCGTTGCTGCACGCCCGAAGAGCTGGAAGCGATGCGCGAGGCGCAACGTGCGGGGCGAAGCCGCGCTACGATGGCCGCTGGCGCCGAGAACGCCTCCGGCCGGACGCCGCCGGCCGGCGTGAAGCCAGTGGTGCGCTTTCGCAGCGGACGACGGCGTGGTGAGCTGGGACGACATGGTCAAGGGCACCATCAGCATCGGCAATGCCGAGCTGGACGATCTGGGTCATTGCCCGCTCGGACGGCACGCCCACCTACAACTTCTGCTGGTGGTGGACGATCTGGACATGGGCATCGCGCGTCATCCGCGGCGATGACCACGTCAACGACACACCGCGGCAGATCAGCATCCTCGCGCGCTGAGGCCGAGCGGTCGTAACCACCTGCCGATGATCAACGGGCCGGACGGGCAGAAGCTGTCAAAGCGGCATGGGGCGGTGTCAGTTTCTGCGAGTACCAGGAAGGCTTCCTGCCCGATGCCATCATCAACTATCTGGCCCAGCTGGGCTGGAGCCATGGGGACGATGAGCTTTTCTCCGCGCGAGCAGCTCATCGAATGGTTCGATGGTTCGCACCTGTCGGTGTCGCCGGCACAGCTCGATTTCGACAAGTTCCGCTGGGTGAACCAGCGGTACCTGAAGAGCGTTGCCCGATGCCGAACTGGCGGCGGAGGTCGGCGAGGCGCCTGCAGGGCACGCGGCGTGCCGGCGGTTTTGGGTAGCCAGCCCGTGCCGGATGACCGGCTGGCGGCGATGTCTGCGCTCTGGAAGGACCGTTCGCCCACCTGGGTGGTGCTGACCAGACTGGGTGGCCCATTTCTTCGCGCCATCGGCCCCGGATGCAGCCGTGCTGGCCCAGAAACTGACCGATGCCGTGAGGGCCGGCCGTAGCCGAATTCATGGCGGGGCTGCCGGCCGGCTGGCGGGCGACCGCGAGGCCATCGGCGCGCTGATGAAGCGGTCCTGAAAATCATGGGCTGAAGATGCCGCAGCTGGCGGTACCGTTGCGGCTGATGGTGTGTCGGCGTCGAGCAGACGCCGTCGGTGGTACGTCATGCTGGCCCAGCTCCCGGCCGACGAGATCGCAGCGCGGGTGGGGCGGTACGTGTCGTGAAGGGTTCCCCGGGGGCTGGGGGCGCGGTTTTCAGGGGGCTGCCAGCAAGGGCTGACAGGCAAAGAGGCTGATGACAGGCAAACGAGGCTGACAGGTAGAGAGGTTATGGCAGGAAACACACTGGGACGGCTGTTTGCCGTCACGACCTTCGAGAATCGCACGGGCCGGCCATCGGCTGCGTGATCGACGGCTGCCCGCCGAGGCATGGCGCTGGACGTGGGCGACATCCAGCCCGATCTGGACCGGCGCCGGCCGGGCACCTCGCGGCACGTGACGCAGCGCCAGGAGGCCGATGCGGTGGAAATCCTTTCGGGCGTGTTCGGGGGCGTTACCACCGGCACGCCAGGTGCGCTGCTGATCCGCAGCAGGACGCCCGCAGCAAGGACTACGGCAACCTGGCCGATCACCTTCCGTCAGGCCATGCCGATTACAGCTATTTCCAGAAATACGGCCTGCGCGACCATCGTAGCGGCGGACGTTCGTCAGCGCGGCTGGCGGCTCCGCTGGTGGCGGCCGGCGCCGTGGCCGCAAGTGGCTGGCCGAACTGGCACGGCGTGCGCATCCGCGGCTACTCTGTCGCAGCTCGGGACATCGCCGTGCCGTTCGACGACGCTGGGAGGACGTGCACCAGAACCCCTTCTTCGCGGCCGACATCGACCGGGTGCCCGAGCTGGAGGCTGTACGTGGATGCGCTGCGCCGCGAGGCGATTCCATCGGTGCCCGCATCGAGGTGGAGGCCTCGGGCGTGCCGGTGGGGCTGGGCGCGCCGCTCTACGACCGCCTGGACGCCGACATCGCCCACGCGATGATGGCCATCAACGCAGTGCGGGGCGTCGGAGATCGAGTGCCGGCTTCGGTGCGGTGACGCAGAAGGGCTCGGTGCACGGTGACGAACTGACACCGGCTGAGCTTCGTCGGCTTAATCAGGCCGGCGGGGTGCTGACGGCACTTTCCACCGGGCAGGACATCCGCGTGTCGCTGGCCATCAGAGCACGTCGAGCATCCGCATCGAGCGCCGCTCGATCGACCGGCGAGGGTCATCCGCAGCACGATGCAGACGCTGGGCCGGCACGACCCTGCGTAGGCATCCAGGCCACCTATTGCCGAGGCGATGCGGCGCTGGTGCTGATCGAGCACTGCCTGCTGCATCAGGCCCCAGTGTGCCGGCGTGGATTCGGGCCTGGCGCCGATTGCGGCGCAGGCGCCGGCCACGCAGCCGTATAAAGGCACCGCCATTTTCATGAATTCATTTCAGCCCGGGACATACATGCGTACAGCATTCGAGTTGACCGAAGCCATCCGTTCGACCCCCGGCGCAGCAGCTGCCGGGCGTGTAGCCGCTGGCCCCTGCGGCGCGTGGCCCTGCACGGGCGCTGGCGCTTTACCCTGCTGGCCGGCGCCGTGGTGGCCTGTACCACCGTGCAGACGACGGGCGAGGGGGCCATTGGCCTGAACCGCAAGCAGCGCATGTCACCGCTGGTGTCGGAGGCACAGCTGGAAGAGAGGTGCAGGTGGCCTACGCCGAGGTCATGCAGGGGCGCCCAGCAAAACATGCGCTCAACGTCGATCCCGGCCATGACGGCGCGGGTGCGCAACGTGGCCGGACGGATCATTCCGCGAGGTAGGGCCTTCCGGCCGGACGCGCTGAAGTGGAACTGGCGAGGTCAACGTCATCCAGTCGGACGAGCTGAATGCCTGGTGCATGCCCGGCGGCAAGATTGCCGTGTACAGCGGCATCATCAACCAGCTCAAGCTCACCGATGACGAACTGGCTGCCATTCTGGGCCACGAGATCGCCCATGCGCTGCGCGAGCATGCCCGCGAGCGCGCCTCCGAACAGGCCACGGCCGGGCTGCTGATCAACGTGGGCGCGGCCGGCATGGGCCTGGGCAATGCCAGGGCCGACATGGGCCGGCTGGCCTGCAGACCACCTTCCGGGCTGAAGAACGGCCGCACGCACGAAACCGAGGCCGACCGCATCGGCGTGGAGCTGGCGGCCCGGGCCGGCTACGATCCGCGGGCGGCCATCACTGCTGTAGGCAGAAGATGGCCTCAGCCAGCCAAGGGGCGGAGCACGCCGGAGTTCCTGTCCACGCACCCGTCGGCCAGCACCCGGATCAGGATCTGCAGGATTATTCCGGACGGGTGCTGCCGCTGTACCAGCGGGCACATCCCTGAGCATGCCGGGCAGGGGGCAGTCCGCCGGGATTCCGCAGGGGGACGGCGGGTGGCCACCAGAGGGCGATGCAGGGGGCGGGGTGCGGCAAAACCGTGCAGGAACCCGATGCGGGAAGCTGATGCAGAAGCGCGGTGCGGACGGTGCGAGTTCGGTGCGGAAGTTCGGTGCGCGATGCGGAAGCCCGGCCACAGGGGAGCGCGACGGGCCGGTGGCCTGGTGGCCCGTCGGCCGCTGAATCGCATCCACCCGGTCTGGACAGAGTTGCCTGCCAGCACCTCCGGCAGCCACTGGTCTGCAACATGATGCAACATACCCGGCCTCCCGGAACCATGTTCGTCATGTCCACTCACCATTTGCTAAATTTATCGATCGGCATGCATAATCGGAAAATGGAACCTAGTGCCCGCACACTCTACGACAAGCTCTGGGATGCACACGTCGTCCGCAACGAGCCCGATGGCAGCAGCCTGCTCTACATCGACCGTCACCTGCTGCACGGGTGACCAGCCCGCAGGCCTTCGAGGGGCTGGAGCAGGCGCACCGGCAGCCGTGGCGGCTCAATGCCAATCTGGCGGTGGTCGACCACAACGTGCCCACCACCGGCCGCGAGCACGGCATTGCCGACCCGATGGCGCGCCTGCAGAGTCGAGCACTGGGCAGAATGCCCGTCGCTACGGCGTGACCTATTTCGACATTGCCGACCGGCGCCAGGGCATCGTCGCGTCATCGGTCGAGCAGGGCCCACGCTGCCGGGCATGACGGTGGTCTGTGGTGATTCCCACACCGCACGCACGGTGCCTTTGCGGCGCTGGCCCATGGCATCGGCACCTCGAGGTCGAGCACGTGCTGGCCACGCAGACGCTGGTGGCCCGCAAGTCGAAGAACATGCTGGTGCGGGTCGATGGCCGGCTGCCGGCGGGCGTCACGCGCAAGGACGTGGCGCTGGGCATCATCGGCCGCATCGGTGACGGCGGGCGGCACCGGCTATGCCATCGAGTTCAGCGGCTCAGTGTTTCGCGAGATGTCGATGGAAGGGCGCATGACCGTAAACTGCAACATGGCCATCGAGGCCGGAGCACGCAGCGGCCTGGTGGCCTCTCGACGGCATTACCGCATGGCCTACCTGCGCGACCGGCCCATGACGCCGAAGCAACGAGCTGGACGTGGCCGTGCGCTGCTGGCGCACGCTGCACGGCTGATCAGGCCTATTTCGACGCTGAGTGGTGCGGATGGACGCGGCCGAGCTGCGCCCTACGTCACCTGGGGACCTCTCCCGAAATGGTGTGTGGCGGTGGACGAGCGCGTGCCCGACCCCGACCGCGGAAGGACAGCGTCAAGCGCGAGGGCGTGGCCCCGCGCGCTGCAGTACTGTGACCGGCAGCCTATCGTACCCATCTCGTCCATCCAGGTGGACAAGGTGTTCATCGGCTCGTGCACCAACTCTCGCATCGAGGACACTGCGGGCCGCCGCTCGCGGTGGTGCGTGGTCGCCGCCAGGCCGACAATGTCCGTCTGGCCATGGTGGTGCGCTCAGGGCTGGTGAAGGGCCAGGCCGAGGCCGAGGCTCGACCGCATCTTCCAGCGAGGCGGGCTTTCGAATGGCGTGACCCGGGCTGCTCGATGTGCCTGGCCGCGAGACGCCGACCGGCTCGACCCGGCGAGACGATGTGCCTCCACCTCCAACCACCAACTGAGGGGCGGCAGCCGGTGGACGTACCCGCATCTCGTCAGCCCGGCCATGGCGGCCGCGGCCGGCGTGTTCGGCATTTCGTGGACGTGCGGAGGCTGGCAGAAGGTATTCAACGTGCATCGCGGCATCGTGGCCCCGCTCGACCGGGCCAACGTCGATACCGATGCCATCATCTCAAGCAGTTTCTGAAGTCGATCAAGCGCTCGGCTCGGGCCCAACCTGTTCGACGAATGGCGCTATCTGGACGTGGGCGAGGCCCGGCAGGACAACAGCACGCGGCCTATCAGCCCCGATTTCGTGCTCAACCAGCCGCTGCCAAGGCGCGTCCATTCTGGTGGCGCGCAGAACTTCGGCTGTGGTTCGTCGCGTGAGCACGCCCCCGGGCGCTGGACGACTCACGGTTTCCGCTGCATCATCGCCCCCAGTTTTGCTGACATTTTCTACAACAACTGCTTTTCAAGAACGGGCTGCTGCCGCTGGAGATGACGAGCGCGAGTGTCGCGCATCTTCGACGACGTGAAGGCCTTTCGTGGGCTATGAGCTGATCATCGATCTGCCCAACCAGGTGGTCACCACCCAGGGGCGAGGTGATCGGCGCCTTCGAGATCGTGCCTTCCGCAAGAACAACCTGCTCAACGGGCTGGATGAGATCGGGCTGACGCTGCAGCACGCCGACGACATCCGGGCACTGAGGCCCGAAGCGCTTTCAGGGCCAGGCCGCTGCGAGGCCAGTCTGGGCCGGTGAGGGCGGACGGCCGGCCGTGAGGCCCCGTCATGGACGGGACGGGGCAGGGCGGCTGCGTGCGCGTCGCTGACGGGGCGACCGGACGATGGTTCGAGGGGACCACACCCGGCGACATCGTGCGCGCCGTGCGATGAAGGCAACCAGGACAGGAAGGCGGACGCTTCACGGCAACGGGATGCTTCGGGGCACCCGGCCGTGCGGCGTTTCGGCCTTCCTGTCCGTTTTTGAGGATCCGCAGGACGCGGCGAAGAAGATTGCGGTGCTGGCCGGTGATGGCATCGGTCCCGAAATCGCCGCGCAGGCCGTGCGGGTACTGGACGTGCTGAGTGCGCGACGGGCTGGAGTGCAGACCGAAAGTGCCCTGGTCGGCGGGGCGGCGTATGACGCCAAGGGCGATCCGCTGCCCGACGACACGCTGAAGGTCTGCGAATCGGCCCAGGCCATCCTGTTCGGGGCAGTGGGCGGTCCGGCATACGATGCGCTGCCACGTCCTCGCGGCCCTGACGCAGGCTGCTGCGCCTGCGCAAGCGCTTCGATCTGTTCGCCAGCTGCGTCCGGCGCTGGTCTATCCGGAACGCCGATGCCAGCCCGCTCAAGCCGACCTGGTGGCCGGGCTGGATCTGCTGATCCTGCGAAATTGACGGGCGACATCTATTTCGGAAAAACCGCGGGCATTCATGCAGATGACGCGGGGAAATCGTAAAAGGGTTTTTGATACCATGCGTTACAGTGAGTCCGAGATCCGGCGGATTGCCCGCTGGGCCTTCGAGGCTGCCCGCAAGCGCAACCGCCGGGTCTGCTCGGTGGACAAGGCCAACGTGCTGAAACCACCCAGCTGCGGCGCGATAGTCGTGACGGAAGTCGCCGCGACTATCCGGATGTGGAACTGATCGCACATGTGCATCGACAACGCCGCCATAGCAGCTCATCCGTCGTCCGCTGCGGTTCGATGTCATCGTGACCGCGCAACATGTTCGCGACATCCTGTCCAGTGCCCGCCTACATGCTGACCAGCTCATCGGTATGCTGCCCTCGGCCTCGCTCAATGCCAGCGGTTTCGGCATGTACGAGCCCATCCATGGTTCGGCACTCGACATCGCCGGCACCAACCGGGCCAACCCGCTGGCCACGATCCTGTCGCTGGCCATGCTGCTGCGCTATTCGCTCGACCAGGAGGCCGCTGCGGTGCGTGTGGGCAGGCGGTGCGGAAGGTTCTGGCCGCCGGCGCCCGTACGGCCGACATTGCCCGGCCGGGCGAGAAGGTGCTGAGCTGCTCCGAAATGGGTGACGCCGTGGTGGCAGCCCTCTGAGGGGTGCACGGCATCGCCGGCGGATGACATGGCCGTTCGTGTCGTCCGCTGCTTTCCGGCAGGCGGGCGAGTGCAGGGCAGGTGCCTTCCGGCGCGAGGCGCCATCCGGTGCGGTGCCATCCGGTGCAGGTGCCATCCGGTACTCGCACCATCCGGTACTGGCACCATCCGGCAGGTCAGGGCGGACGCTCCTGCGCGCACAGTCATGGGCAGGATATTTATTTGTTGTAAAGGCCACGGCGCGCGCAGCATTCGCGCGCCGAAAATGTTGTAATGGGCGCCTGCTGTGGCCGCGCCCATCGACGATGATCATTTTGTCGGGTGATGACACGGAATGCTTTCCGGTGCATCACCGCGATGAAAACTTTCTAGATGCCGGTCCTGCCGCTGGGCAGGCCGGATTCGACCAAGCGAGGGACAGGAAAGATCATGAGCAGGAAATATCGGGTGAGGCCTGGTGGGCTGGCGTGGCATGGTGGGGTCGGTGCTGATGGACCGCATGCGCGCCGAGAAGGATTTCGACCTTTTCGAGCCGGTCTTCTTCAGCACGTCCAACGCGCGGTGGCAAGGCCCCGATGGGTACCGAGCCGCTGGGTGACGCCCATGCGTGTGGATGCCTGAAAAAGCTCGATGTGATCCTGACCTCTGCCAGGGTGGCGACTACACGACGGACATGCATCCGAAAGCTGCGCGAGGCCGGCTGGAAGGGTTTCTGGATCGACGCCGCCTCGACCCTGCGCATGGACAAACGGGCCGTGATCGTGTTGGATCCGGTGAACCGGCATGTCATTGATGCGGCCATACAAACCGGTAATCGGGATTTCATTGGCGGTAACTGCACGGTTAGCCTGATGATGATGGCTCTCGGCGGTTTGCTGCAGGGCAGACCCAGGTCGAGTGGGTCTCTGCAATGACCTATCAGTCCGCCTCTGGCGGTGGTGCGCTGAAACGCACGAGGAGCTGGTCAGTCAGATGGGCGCAATCCGCATCGGTGGCAACCGAACTGTCGGATCCGGGATCGAACATCCTGGACATCGACCGTCGGGTGGCCGAGACCATGCGCAGTGCGGATTTCCCCGTCAAACAGTTTGGCCATCCGCTGGCCGGCAGCCTGCTGCCCTGGATCGACAAGGATCTGGGCGATGGCATGTCGCGCGAGGAGTGGAAGGGCGACGCCGAGCTGAACAAGATGCTGGGCCGGACGGATGACAGTCACATCCCGTCAGGCATCTGCGTTCGAGGTGGGCGCCATGCGCTGCCACAGCCAGGCTCTGACCATCAAGCTGCGCGAGGATCTGCCGCTGCTGGCCATCGAAGAGATGCAGCTCGTTGCCAACGACTGCGTGGTGGTGCCCAACGATCGTGAGGGCAACGCTGGCAGAACGACGCCGACGGCCGTGACCGGCAAGCTGGACGTGCCGATCGGCCCGCCTGCGCAGCTCAAGAGACTCGGCAAGGGCTACCTCAGTGCCTTCCACGGTTTGGCGGCCAGCGCTGCTGTGGGGGCTGCCGAACCGCGCTGCGCCGGATGCTGAGAATCGTGCTGGAGCGCCCGCTGGCTGCTGATGATCCGTCAATCGGCGAAGTTTTGGCCCTGCCGGCCACGCCGGAATCGCACAAAGCTGAGAGGGTTGGCCGGTCTTTCCAGAAAGTGTGTTTCGTTCGAGTGCACCAGAGGTGGTACCTTGTGCCGAGCACAGCGCAGTAAAAGCATTCCGCGACGTCTCTGGTGGCTCCGGGCGCAGCTCGGAGTCGCGGCTGCAGTTTGCTCTTACCGTTGCGCGTGGCGGTCACTGTCCACGGTGGTGGCGTCCCCGTCACCGCCGGGGCTGCCGGTCTTGGTCGTCCTGACGGTCAGTCTGCCCTGCAGCCGCGTCGCGCTGCCGAGGTCGAGGTCACTGCTGCGTCTCGGCCGCGGGGCCGATACCCTCACCACGCCAAGATCGCCTCCCCGGGGCGTTCAGCCGTAATGGGCCTGCAGTACGAGGCCCTGTCCGGCCATTAGCACGCATGGCCGTCCGAGAGCCAGGGCGGCCGCCGCTGCTTCCATCAAGGGTCACCTCCAGCAAAGCCGAGTCAACGATCCGTTCGTCGTCGATCTGGTGGTCGAGCTGAGCTGGGCCTCGGGTACCTTCAGCCGTGAACATGCGTTCCTGCACCGGATCCTCCGGTCCAGCAGAAGCCCAACCAGAGCCCAGCCGCTCCGGGCATACGCCCGTGGCCGGTGCTGCCACGGCATCAGGCGCCACGGGCGCGGCCGCCACGGCAGCACAGTGGTGCCGTGCGCGCCCTCGATCCGTCCACCGGCGAGCAGGCTGGTCGTAACGCCCGCAACGCGCAGCGGCGGTGCCCGCGCCGCTTGGCGATGCCCAGAAGGAGGCTGCGCCAGAGACACCGCCGGCCGGGATGCCCAGTCCGAGGCGCGCTGTGGTGACGAGTGGGCCAGGGCGAGACGCTCGCGCATGATCGCTGGCGTGTCCGTCCGGCCAGCGCCGCGCTGGACCAGACCATCGTGGCCATCTACCGCACGAGAACGCCCAATTCGTTCATCCAGAACAACGACCTGATTCGCGAGGCCGCGAGCAGACTGCAATCCGTCGGAAGGCGAGATCGCTGCCATCGGCAGCGCCGAGGCCGGGTCGCCACTGCGCATGGCCGCCCGCGACTTCACGCACCTGCAGGGCGGATGGCCGGTGCGGTGCCGGAGGTCAAGTCAATACGGGCGGCACCACGGCCAGCGGCGCCGTCTCGGCCCAGGTCGATGACGCCCGCAATGGCGCCGAAGCAGCAGCGACCGCCCTGGGCTGAGCCGCTCGGAAGGCTGAAGGACGGCAGGGGCGGTGGGCGTGCGTGACGCCGAGGCCCGGTCGCCCGCGACGCGGCTCTGGGGCAACAGCCGCCACGTGCGAGCTGGAAAAAGAACGTCGGCGCGCTCAAAGAGTCGCTGGAGCTGAAGGACAAGTCGCTGGCCGACCCTGCAGGCCCAGCTGGACAAGGCCCGTGCGGCCGGTGCCCAGAGGGTGAGCGCGTGGTAGCCCGCGGCTGCCGCACGGCGGCGGCCGACAAGGCCCCGCGAGCCGCGCTGGCCAGGTGACTCGACAAAGGCGGGCGGGCGAAGACCGCTGCCGAGAAGGCCGTGGGCTACGAGAAAGCCGCCAGAGCCCACGCTGCTGCCGACAAGCTGGCAGCCGATGCCAAGGCCGCCTCCGACAAACTGGCGGCCGAGAAAAGCGGCCGAAGACAAGGCGGCGGCCGAGGAAGAAAGCTGCCGAAGAGAAACGGGCCGCCGGCAAGCCTGCTGCCGAGAAAGCCGCCGCGAGCTGCTGCCGACAAGGCTGCCCTGCCGACAAGGCTGCAGCGGACAAGGCCGCTGCCGAGAAAGCCACGGCTGACGCCAAGGCCGTTGCCGATGGCAAGGACCAGCAGTCTGGTGGTGACGAGAAATCGGCTGCCGAGAAGGCTGCTGCCGATGCCAGGCCGAGGTCGAACGGGGTGACCGGCGCAGCGACACCGAGAAAGCAGGCGAGAATCCAAGCCCGCTCAGTCAACGAGAGGCGAGCGCGCGGCGAGGGCAGCTCATCGACGGTCTGTCGCAGAACTCCGATGCTGCTGCCGTCTGGGCGTGGCTGCCGTGGTGGCCGGTCTGGGCTACTGGATGATGCGTCGCCGCCGCCGCCGCGAGGATGAGCGGCTTCTCCGACAGCATCCAGCGCCGACGGGTTCACCGCCAACTCGCGTGTTCGGTACCACCGGTGGTCAGAGCGTCGACACCATGACCGGTGCCAGCGCGCAGATCTACCACGATCAGCGAAGCCACGCCGACCGAGGTCGATCCGATTGCCGAGCCGAGGTGCAGCATCGCCTACGGTCGCGAGACCCAGCCGAGGAAATCCTGCGCGAGGCGCTGCAAAACGCCAGCCGAGCGCCCAGATATCCGCCTGAAGCCTGCTGCTGGAAAACTTCTCCGCCGCAAGGACACCGTGGCGTTCAGCCAGATGGCGCGCGAGATGCACGACATGACCGGTGGCCTGAACGAGAATGGTCGCGTGTGACCAGCATGGGTGCTGCGCTGGATCCGGACAATCCGCCGTACGGTGACGGTTCAGTGGCTGCAACTTTCGCGACCTGACGGTTGGATCGGATGCGGGCATGGCCGGCATGGCAGCCGCGGCCGCCGCCGGTGGTGGCAGGTAGCCGCCGCCGTGGCCGAGCCGAGCCGCCCCAGGAAAGCCGAGGCTGCGCAGCCGGCCGAACAGGACAACGGCCTGCAGTTCGAGGGTGCCGCAACGGCCCAGGCGCACGAGAACCGGCGCATGCCGAGGCCCAGCCGGCGGCACCTTCCAGTCGACCCGTTCGGGCCCGCTGTCGGCCATGCCGAGTGTGGAGCTGCGTCGCTGGATCTGGATGCGCCGCTGGACATGGACGATGGTCGAGCACGGTGACCGATCTGAACATCGACACGACGATCACCAGAGCCGCTGGACGCGGGCGACCATGCACAGGTGCCTCGATCTGGGGTTCGATCGGTCTGGATCTGTCGCCGTCGACGATCTCGGGTCCGATCACGATGGAGCGGTGCGGCCTCAGCCAGTGGCAGAAATGGCCTCAGGCTGGATCTGGCCTGGCCTGCGTCCCGAGATCGGTGACAGAAGGGGCGCGCGAGCTGCTGGAAGAGGTGCTGCAGGGGCGGTGACGCTTCTGCAGCACAGCGCGCTGGGATCTGCTGGCCGATCTGTGATTGGCTGGTGAGAGGCCCCTCACCCTGCGCTGTGCCCAGATAGCTGGCCAGGGGGTCCGTGGAGGATGCCCGGGCCGGTTTCGTTTTGGGGGAGAAGGCTTTCTGTTCACGGAAAACGGCTTCGGGTTCACGGAAGACAGCTTCGAGGGGGCACCGTCCGGCGCGTGACCTCCCAGAGTACAGCCCACGTTCAGCGAAGCTGTCGCACGACCCGCGGCCGTGGTCAACAAAAGCTTCAGCGCTGCCAGTAGAGCGTGTCGTGGGCCTCGTCTCGTCCCCGCGAAACGCTTTGGGCGTGCAGGACAAGGCGGCAGGGGCCAGAATCCTGGTCGGCTTCAAGTGCGTGCCAACGCAGTCATGCGCGCCAAAGTTTCCCTCCGGGCTGGCTCTGACCGCTGCGCCGAGGCGGCGTTCCCTGCTTGGCAAGGCGGCGCCTGGCCTGCGTGCAGCCCTCTGTGCCGGCTACGGACTCGAAGCCAGCGCGGGGATGAGTGAGCCCATGACGCGCCTCAGTACTTCCGACAGCAGACTTGCGCCCTGCCCGCCAGGAGATGTGCACGGCGCCATACCACGAAATCACCGCAGGAGCACACGCTCCGGACAGTGCTTCGCGGATCTGATATCACGGCTTCGATGCGAGGCGGCTGGTGTGCGATGGTGCGACGAGGATCCTTTCGCCTGTCCGGGGCTGATCCGCGAGGAAGATGGGCGGGGTTCGGTATCATCGAAACAGCCGCTGAGGTCAGGCTGATGATCCTTGCAATGCGTGACTGCCAATGTGTATCGCCGTTGCGCCCGTGTCCATGACACCGCCCGGGGATCGGGTGTAGACCGCTCCGTTCAGGAGAACGCGCATGCGGTGTCGCCCTCTGCAGGATGGAGACAGGGGAGGCGCGCCACCGCTGGGTGTGCGGCGTGTCATGATGACGGTCAGGGGTTCTGTGGCTGGCAGAAGCAGCCGGTGCAGCCTGGACTGGCACCGTCCATCCAGACAGACGGTGGGCGTGCATCTCGGCCATTGCCGGGGCAGGTCATCGAGGTGCGGTGCGCGGGCGCACCGATAGCGAGGGGTACGCGCGCTCGGACAGATCATCGAGTTTTTCCTCGCCGGTGGCACGGCCACCGACGGCCTGGGTGCGGGGTGCCATTGCGCACCTGCCCGATACGGTGGCGGTGCGCTGGGCCGTGCCCATTCCGGCCGATGCCGATTTCGATGCGCGTTTCTCGGCGCGGGCGCGCACCTACTGGTATGTGCTGATCGACGGCCGGTGGCGCCGCCGCTGTGGCAGGGCGGGCCGGGTGGACGCATCGCCCGCTGGATGTGGTGCGCATGCGGGGAGGCCCGCACCCTGCTGGGCGCGCACGATTTCAGCAGTTTCCGGGCGGCCGAATGCCAGGCGGCCACCCCGGTCCGCACGCTGGAGACTGGACCATCGAACGCCATGGTGGCTTCATCCTGATGCGCCTGACGGCCAATGCCTTCCTGCATCACATGGTGCGCAACCTCGTGGGCTCGCTGGTCTACGTGGAGATGGCCGCGCCCTGGTCTCCTGGCTGGCCGAGGTGCTGGCCGCCCGTTCCCGTTCGGGCCGGTGCGCCACCTTCGCAGCCGGCGGCCTGTACCTGGCCTCCGTACGCTACGAGACCCGTGGTCCTTCGGGCCGGGGCGACGAACCGCTGTCCCTGGCCGGGCTGATCTGAGTGCGCCGCACCTGCGCGGGGGTGTAAAATCGCATTATTCCGATCGTTTGCCTCGTTGGTTGTCCTTCCTGTTCGGGTCGCAATGTGACGAACCTGTGAAGCGCCGTCGGAGGGGTCTCCTGCGGCGATTTCGTGGGTAGCCGTGAACTCTGACGGGCGGGCGCAGCCCGGTTGTCGGGAGATGCGAAGCGTCATGGGGCTCGTTCGTCCCGCGAAACCCCTTTGGGCGTGCAGGACAAGGCGGCGGGCCGCAGAATCGCTAATGGCTTCAAGGCGCTGCCAACGCAGTCATGCGCGCCAAAAGGACTCGCTAGCAGCTCCGAGTCCGTGCGCTGCCAGCGTTCTGCCTGGCAGGCGGCCAGCCTTGCCTGCGCAGTGCGCCTTGTCAGCACACGGATTCGAAGCCAGCGCGGGGACGAACGAGTCCATGACACGCTCTACAGGCATGAAGGTTTGTTGACCACGACGCAGGTCGTGAACAAACTCATTGAACGATGATACGCGAGGGCTCTCCCTCCGGACGGCGCCTCTCAAGCTCGTCTTCCCGCAGTCGGGGGCCCGCCAACAAAGCTGTCTTCCATGAGGTCTCCCCTGTTCCTCGCCACTAGGTCCTTCTCTTGCCGTGTAACGCTCACCACCGCCCTCCGCACCCGCGTCAAATTCTGCAGCCTCGTCCGCAGGCAGGATATCGATACCGCTGTCGCCCCCGGTGTCGATGCCATCGGCTTCGTCTTCTACGGCCCCAGCAAACGGTATGTCGCGCCGGGAGGAGGCTTGCCCGTCTGCGCCGCCGGCTGCCTTCCTGGGTCGCGCCGTGGGGCTTTTCGTCAACGCACCCATGGATAGGTGATCGCCACCGTCGACCAAGTGGGGCTGGACGTCGTGCGGAGCCCACGAGGACGGACCCGGACGATCTCGCCCGCGCTGCGGGCGCGGCGCATTCCGTACTGGAGCACTGCGGTGGGCGGCACACCCGAAGAACTGCGGGCATCTTCCCGCGTGCGAGGACGTCGTGGGCGAACAGGTCGTCCAGACACCGGCGCGGGCTCATGGGCCGACTGGAATGCCCTGCTGGGCGGTCGCGTGCCGGCCGACCCGGTGATGCTGGCCCCATGCGCTGATGGTGGCCTCAGCGGGCCGAGCTGCCTGCTGGACAGTGCCGGGCCGGGTTTCGGGGCAGTGGGCCGCCTCTCGACTGGACGGTGCTCGACAGCATGGAGCTGGTGCGCGCCCGTCACGGGCCTGACAGTCCTCTACACCTCGCTGGTGTCTCGCGACGAGCGCTTCATTCTGGCGGGCGGGCTGACTGCGGACAACGTGGGTGAGGCCATCGCAGAGTACACCCCCTGGATCGACTTGTCTCAGCGGTATTCAGGGGCAGATGCCAGGGAGAAGGGGACGCCGTTAGAATGGCACACTTCCTCGGAAGCCGTTCTGCGGGGCCGATGCGCCCGTCTGGATAGCTGAACCTGGCTATTTCTTCCGAACGTGGATCGATGACGATGGTTTCCCGATTTTCCCGATGAAGCGCACTTCGGCCCTATGGCGCGGGCTTATTCGAGCGAAGCGGCTGACCAGCGCCCTGGCGGAGCTGCGCGCGCGAGCTGGGTGAGCGCTTTCGCAGCGACCGATTTCCAGTGCCGGGAGTTCCGTGGACGAGCTGGCCCATTTCGTGGGCCGGCCCAGCCCGGTCTATCACGCCAGGCGCTGGTGCAGCAGCTGCGGGGCGCAGATCTACTTCAAAGCTGGGGAAGATCCCAACCACCGGTGCGCACAAGATCGTAACAACGCCATCGGCCAGGCCACTGTGGCCCGCCGCGTGCAAGACTCCGGCTGATCGCCGGAAACTCGGTGCCAGCCAGCACGGCGATGGCCGCACATGGAAGGCGCGCCGATGGCGGGCTGGACCGTGCGGGTAGCACATGGAGGCTCCGTCGATGCCGCCCGCCAGCGTCAGAACATCTACACCGGATGGACCTGCAGCGAAGAAGGTGGTGGAGGCAGAGCCGGGCCTCGAAAACGCCTCAGCGACGCACTCAACGAGGCCATGCGCGTGTGGGTGACGAACGCCGATGACAGGTACCTTCTACCATCATCGGCACCGGCGGCCGGGTCCCGCATCCGCACCCGCGATGGTGCGCATGGACTTTGCGGGCCGTGATCGGCTTCAGGGTGCTGCCCGACGCAGATGCCCGAGTACGCCGGCCGCCAGCCGGACGGCGTTAGTGATCGCCGCCGTGAGCGGTGGCTCCAACGCCATCGGCATCTTCCATCCCTACATCCCGCACAGAAGACGTGCAGCTGGTCGGGGTGGAAGCGGCCGATGCATGGGCGCTGGACTCGGCTGCATGCAGCCTCGCGGCAGCGTGGTGTGCCGTGCTGCATGGCAGCGCACCTGTGCTGCAGGATGCCGACGGCCAGGTCATCGAGGACGCACTCGTGCTCGGCCGGGCTGGACTATCCGGGCGTGGGGCCCGAGCATGCCTCGGTCGCAAGCGACACGTGGCTGGCGCGCTATGCGCCCATCGCACGGTGAACAGGCACTGAAGGCGTTTCTACTGACTGCTGCCATCGAGGGTGCATCATTCCGGCGCTCGACCCAGCCACGCGGCTGGGTTGAGGCCGTGGCCGCCCGGCACCCACCATGGGCAGATTCAGCTCATCCTCGCCAACCCGTCGGGCCGGGTGACAAGGACATGCACACGGTGGCCCGCAGAGCGGCCAGCGGTGCAGAGCACCATGACGAGATACGCGCAACAATGGACGGCACACGCCGCAAGGCGTTGCCGGGCAGAGTCGGTTCACCACGCATCGCAGCCGTCCTGGCCGAACGGGCGAGGAAGGCTTCGGCCGGGCTGCGCTGGGTACTCCTCTATGTGACGGCAGCCCATTTTCGCAGCCGGACCCTTGTCGCTGGAGGCAGGTGCCGCGGGCGCTGGTGGCGGGCGGTGCCGACATCATCAGAACTGGGCGTGCCGTTCTCCGACCCGGCGGCCGACGGGCCCCCACCGTCCACGCGCCAACGACCGCGCTACGCCGCCGGCATGAGCCCAGCGAAGGTGCCGGCCCTGGTGACCCAATTCCGCCGCGCGAATACGCACACCCCCATCGTGCTGATGGGTTACTGCAATCCCATCGAGCGCCATGGGCCTGCAGCGCTTTGCCGATGCCGCGGCCCAGGCCGCGAGATGAGGCGTGGTGGATTGCCCGCCCGAAGAGGCGCAGGACTACGCGGCGGCGCCGCGGCGTCACCGGATCGACCTGATCTGCCTCGCTGGCGCGACTCTCACGCCGGCGCGTTTACCGGCTTCGGTGGGTGAAACCGCCGAGTGGCTGCGTCTATTATGTGCGTGGTCGCCTCAAGGGTGTGACCGGCGCCGGCCATCTCGATACCGATGCGGTGGCGCGGGCGCTGCCGGCAACCATCCGCGAGGCTGTCCGCCTGCCGCGCAGCGGGCCTTGAAGCCTGGCAAGGATGCCTGCCACGGCCGCGCGCGGCAGGCGCCGCCGATGCGGTGGTGTGATCGGCAGCCGGCGATCGAGGTGCTGGAAGCCGGCGAGGCCGGCCAGTGCCGCCACGGCGGGCGCAGGCGTGGCTGGCTGGGCTGTGCGCCAGCAGGCCATCGACGCCGTGCCGCCAGCAAGGCAGCGTCGATGCTGACGGGCGCGGCGGGGTCCGTCCGGCGCGGGCGCAGTGAGCGCCCGTTCGGGCCTGCAGTGCCAGAACGTTGTCCGAGCCTGCGCCGGCAGGTCATGCACGGAGCCGGCCCGAAAGGAATTCCGCTGGGCGTCCTGACGTTCGAGGCCACCGAGGATCCTGCGGGCCTCACCGCCTTGGTCCTGCCACCGCCCAAAAGGGTTTTGTGGCAGGGAAGAACACGCACACCACATCCCTGAAGCTGGCTGATTCTGTACTTTATCATGCCGCCCATGGCGCGTTCCTGGGCACAGGCGGCATCTTCCATCCTGCCACCAACGGGAAGCAGAATCCAAGCGAAGGCTGGCTGCAAGATCCTGCCTCAGCCCAGCAAGCGCTCCAACAGTTCGGTCGCGCGCGCCAAGCGGGTGCCTGAGGGACTCTGCGTCAAGCACAGCGTGTGATGCGGTGCTGTCACTCCACCGAGCTGGAGAACCTCAACGTCCGCAGTGCGTGCCGCATCACATGCGGCTGCGGGCCCGGCTGCGGCTGGAGCGCCTGCTGGACGCCGGATGGCCGCCAGGAGCTGGGGTCAGGAGGGTCCAGCCGGGTGGTCAACAGTCTGGCTGACCGTGCAAGGACGCGCAACGCAACCGCCTGTCGTGGCGCCAGCAGCTTAATTCCCGGCGAAGACCTGATGCGCTGGTGGTGGATGGAAAGGGCACTCGTCGATGCCGCCGCGGTGGCTGGCAGCATGGCTTCGAGTTCGACTTCATGGGCGGCTCGATGGGCCTCGGTGGTGGGCGAGCGGCTTCGAACCAGGGCGTGGGCGCTGCCATCGAGAAGCGTTCGCCCGTTCATCTCCGCATTGCGGCCCCGGTGCGGGGCGCGCACGCAGGAGGGCCTGCTGTCCCTGATGCAGATGGCCAAGACCACGGCGGCGCTGGCAGGCCGGCTGGGCCTCGGAGCGGCTGCCGTACTTCTCGGTGCTGGACCGACCCGACCGTGGGCGGTGTGTCGGCCAGCACGGTTTCCTGGGATGATGGTGATTGTTACGGGCCCAACACGCGCTGGCGAGCTGCGCCGGCCCGCGCGTGATCGGCGAGACGGAGCGCCAGTGCCGCCTCCGAGGGGCTTCCAGCGGGCCGAGTTTCCCGGCTGCAGAAGGGCGCCACTCGACGCGTCGATCGCATCGCGCGGACATGCGCGAGACACTCTCCGACCCGGCGGCTGCAGACGCGCGGCCGGCGCTGGTACCGGGAGACGCCGGCCGACGCGCTGTCGCCGGACGCTGGGGCGCGACGGCAGCCGGTGCCGGCCCTGAGCCCGTTTCCCTGCCCGAAAGTCCTCTCACTCGATCCTGACCGTGCCTGCCCTTCACGCCGCCCACCTGACCCTGGATGCCTGGCTTTCGCTGCTCGAAACTCCGCCATGCGCGCGCTCCCATCGATCTGGAGCTCGAACGGGTGGGGCGGGTGCAACGCGCGGCGGCTCCGGTGTCTCTACCGCCTGGGTCAGGTCTCGCCGCACTGAACGGCGCGGGTTCGACCTGCGCCAGCGCTCAGCCATCCTGCACGCGACCGGCTACCGGGTGGGCTGCCACACCGCCGCCACTGCAGTCCGCTTCAACGAGCGCATCCGCATCAATGGCGAGGAACTGTCCGACGGGCGCTGCTGCCACTGTTCGAGCGGGTGGAGCTGGCGCGCCGGTGATGTCTCTTCGCTGTCTGCTCGAGTTCACCGCACGCTGACGCTGCTGGCGTTTTCGGAACAGCCACTAGGATTGCGCTGGTGATGGAGATCGGTCTCAAGGGCGGGCGGCTGGACGCCGTCAATCTGGTCTGATGCCGACTGCGCCAATCGTCATTTTCCAGTGCCGATATCGATCACGCCGGACTGGCTGGGCGACAACCGCAGAGGCCATCAGGCTGGAGAAGCGAGATGGACGCGCCCGGCAAGCCGACTGATCTGCAGTGATCCGCACTGAAAAGCCACGATCAGGCACGCCAGAAACCATCGGTGCCGACCCGTGGCTGCTCGCGCGACTACAACCTATGCGGGCGACCGTCAGCGCAGTGGTCGTGAGCGGGCGCAGGGCACGCGCGCACGGCACAACCTGAGCTGCGCTGCGCGGCATGAACCAGCCGCTCACGCCTCCGCGCTGGCGGCTCCTGCAGTGGGCGAGTGCGCCCGCAGCGCCGGTGAGGGCGCAGGACACCAGGCGTCGGTCTGGCGCCGGTGGCATATCCGGGCGCCCCAGGTCATGCCGCCAGCCGACCATCATTCCTGGACGTGGGGCTGCAGCCGCATGCGGCCGGCCATCCAGTCAGCCTGGGCAACGCGGCCTATCACTGAAACGTACGCCGTGTCCGCATGATGGCCGACAAGGACATCGACGGCGTGATCGCCCACCTGCAGCCATGTCGATCACTGGATCTGCTGGCGATCTGCCGGGGCCGCGAGCGCCAGTGCGCAGATGCTCGAAGACCGTCTTCGCACGCCGCGGGCATCACCTGACCTGACAGGATCCGGTAGAGGCATCAACCGGACTGTGTGTGCGGTACACGCCGGACGAAGGTGCTGCGTCTGGCGCGCGGCAGGGCTGAATCTGACACAGTTGATAGAATCCACTCGCGCCCTTTGGCCTCGTTCGTTTACCGCTGCGCAGGGTCTGCCTCGTCGGTCAGGAGCAACTTCGAGAACCGCCGCAGGCGTTTCCACGACGCCACCCAGAAATCTCCCGCCACACACTGATGCTCGGCGTCCGAAAGTCGTACTCGGCTCCGACGCCGCTGCCGGTCCGCCGCTTCCTGAGAAGAGAGAGGCCCGCCAGCGGCTGCTGCAGGTGCCATTGCGCCACAGTCTGCTGGCCGCCATCGTCGCCGCGATGCCGCTGGAGTCCGAGCTGCACCGGCGCTGCCGTTCACTGCCGCAGACGGTGGAAAACGCTACTCGAAAACCACCTGGGCCGACCGTCCGGTGGGTCACGCCACAGCAAAACCGGCGGCACCAGCTGAGCATGCCGGATCAGGTAGTCGATGGTCAGACGAGGGGCCGCCGCCCGAGGCCTCTTCGCCATGCCGTGCACGCTTTCCGCAGACCTGCCGGGCGCCCGCCCTGCCCGGACTGGGCGCCGACGAGGCAGCGTGGCGAGGGGATGGACGCCGCCACCGGGCCAGACGCCGATGCTTCCTGCACCGCGGCCGCGGCTCTGCCAGCCGCGGAGGCCCGCCATGCGGCTGGCCGGGCAGCCGAGGCGCGAGGCGCCGCTGCCCACGTGGGCAGCCCGCGCTGCCGCTGCACCAGCGCCGGCCAGCCGCGCTGCTGCCAACACATCCCGGCAGGCGCACAGCCGCTGCCCAAACCGCGCGCTGATGAGCCCAGGGCCCGCACAGTCCGCGCCGGCCGACCGGCCTCGACGTGCTGGCCCGGCCTGATCGACCAGGTGGCGCGGCTGGCGCAAGACGCCGCCCGCCCAGCGGCAGCGGCGCTTCCTCGATGCGGGTGGGGGCCTCCAGCAATGTGAAGAGCGCCCAGCTCTGTGCCGCAAACGTCGACCGTGTCAGCCGGGCGTGGCTTCACCGCCTATCAGCGAAACCGTCAAGTCCGGCAATGCTGCTGACTGGATCTGGGTACGTGTCTGGCCTCGGCTTCAGCTCGCGAGGATGCCGAGCGGGCCCAGTGAGCTCCTGAAGCGCAGGCCAGCGTGACGCCGCATGATCGCACTCTGGTCATTTTCGCCATTCCGCATTTCCCGTCATTCCTCCCTGGATGCAGAACATCCCATGTCCACCTGGTTTGCTGACGCGACCCTCTGACTGGACTCATCGGCGTGGTGGCCCTCACCAGCCGCACGCCCTGAAGCCTGTGGCGTGGCTTCTAATCCAGCACGGCATTCGGGCTGATGCCTGGGTGATCGCCTTCCTGTTCCTGCCGGTCACAATTGGCCGCTGCGCTGCCCGGCCTCGGGTGGCCGGCATCAGCATACCGCGTGGTGCTCGAGGTGCGTGTTCCTCGTGCTGTTCAGCGCCCTCCGCAAGTGGGCGGCTTTCGCGGTCCAGCCGCGACAGTGCGCGCCATCGGCCTGGGCGAGGCAGGACCGCTTCTTCCGGGGCGGTCCTGCTGCCGCGCCGCCGGTGATCGTCGTCATGGTAAGCCGTGGCCACACGCCACCACTACATCAACCAGAATTTGGCGCTGCTCTCCCTGGCAGAAGGCGCACGCCAGGCCGCCGCTGGATGCGCTCTCGGCCGTAGGCTTTCCAGTTCCGGCGCAGAGTGCGCAGCCCGCAGGGCCTGACAGCGCGCGCGCAGATTCCGGCGGGGGTGGCGCCAGCACCTGCCAAGCCAGCAGTTTTCAGCCGGGCAGGGTGGATGGCGGCAGCGGCCGGCCCGTGCGAGGAATGGCTGAGCCGTTCCTTTCTGCATCGAGGTGGGCGACCGATGTGCGGAGTTCTGGGCCTGGCGCGCGCGTCGCCCGCCAATCAGCCTGACAACGCGCTAGACGGACTGCTGCTGCAGCAACTTTCGAGCCAGGATGTGCTGCCGGCATTGCCACCTGCAGTGGCGCAACTTTGCGGTGCACAAGGACGCGGTGGCCTGGTGCGCGATGTCTTTCTGTACCCGCAAACATGCGGCGCTCCCGAACGGGTCACCGGCATCGGCATTGCGTGCATACCCCACGGCCGGATCGTGGCGTCCGTCTCGAGGAGGCCCAGCCCTTCTATGCGATGCGCCATTCGGCATCACCTTTGCCCGCAACGGCAACCTCACCAACACCGAACAGCTCAAGCAGGAGCTGTTCCAGCGCACTTTCGCCGCCAGCATCGACGCTCGGATTCCGACCTCGAGGTGCTGCCCAACGTGCGCACACGAGCTGGACAACGAGGGCCGCAGTGTGTCGCCTTCCGGACCCGGACACCATCTTCCGGGGCCGCGGGCCACCTGCGTCGTCGGGCGCGCGGCGCCTATGCCTCGCGTGGCCGGGATCTCTCCGCTTGCAACCCGCTGGCCTTCCGTGGATCCCATGGCTGGCATCCGGCCGCTCTAAGCCTAGGGCGTGGCTGGGGCAACGAACGGCCAGACCGAAGCTCCGTCATCGCCTCCAGTCAGGGTGGCGCTGGAGGGCAATGTTTCGGCTGGTGCGTGATCTGGCGCCCGGTGAGGCCGTGTTCATCAGACGCGGACGGCAGCTTCCGCAGCCGTCGCTGTAAGGAACAGGCCGGCCCGCCTCACGCCCTGCATCTTCGAGTGCGTCTGCTGCGCGTCCCGACCCGGTCATCGATGGCGCGCCTCGGTGGCCGACGTGCTGCGTCTGAAAGCTGGGCGAGAGAACCTGGCCGAAACGTGGCCTGGCAGTGCAAGGCCGGCTGACATCGAGTATGGCTCGTTCCATCCCCGAGACCTCGCTGCGCCTCGGCCAGACGTGGCCAGCCGGCCGTAGCGCCCGAACGCGCGAGCGGCTTCATCGAAAGTTCGCTTTCGTCGGCCGCACTTCATCATGCCCCGGCCAGTCGGTACGCCGCCGCAAATCGCGCGCGAGAGCTTCAACGCCGCGGGCATCGAGGTTTCGGGGCAAGAAACGGTGCTGCTGGTGGACGATTCCAGTCGTGCGTGCGCACCACGCGCGGATCGTGCAGATGGGCGCAGAGCCGGTGCCAACAAGGTGTTCTTCGCTTCGGCCGCGCCCTCGCGCGTTTTCTCCCAACGTGTACGGCATCGACATGCCCACGCGCAGCGAGAGCTGATCGCCCACGAGCGCGACGGCGAGTGATCCACGAGGCCATCGCGCCGACGCGCTGGTCTGACCAGTCAGCGATCGACTTTGCCGCGAGAGCAGGCGTCAAAGCTGGATGCCGGCACCGCGCTCCGCCGCGAGGCTTCCTGCTTCGACGGCCAATGCTGCATTGCACGATGTCACGCCTGGTCGCTGCCTTGGCTGCGCTGGTGCCAGCCGCAGCCGGCGGGGTGAGGCGGTTGGCGCATCAGGCTTGCAGCGTGGGACGGGCCAAGTTTGCACGAGAATGTGCGGCGACACGCTCCAGCGGTGCGCTGATGGTCGTTTTCGCATATCGGCGGGCGGCGTGCTGTTGTTGCTTCCGGAGTAACCTGCACACGCTGAACCCTCTTTTCTTCGTTTTTACGCTTTCATCATATGTCTGCAGATTCTTCCGCTTCCGGCAAGCCCGCTGCCGCGGCTGCCGCATGCAACGTCCGCCACCGGCCATGCGGCGCGGTGCAGCTGGTACGACATTCCTCCGCCGGCCGCGCGGCGCCGGCTGTTGTTTCAGGTGACGCATCCGCCGGCCACGGTCCGGTGTTTCCAGGCGACACCTTCCGCTCTGCGATGCGACCGGTGGCCGCATCGGGCCCAGGCTCCCTAGCAGGTGCGTCTGGCCGGGCGTGCAGCCCCGAGACGCTGGCGGTCCGTGCCAGCTGACGCCGCGGCCCTGGCGGCGGAGCACACTCGGGCCTGTCAGCCCATTCAGCCCAGCTTCGCGACGATGCATGCGGCCCGGCGTGGCGGCCAAGTTTGCGGGCGAGGTCAGATGGCGTTTCATCTATTCGCGCTGCAATCCCACCGTGCGGGTCTTCCAGGACCGGCTGGCTGCAGCTGGAAGGGCAGAATCGCCTGTCGGCTGCGTCCGGCGCGGCGGCCATCCATGCGGTGATCGCGCAGGCGCCTGGCCGGGGCGACGCATCGTCTGTTCGCAGGCCGTATCTGGTGCCACCGTCAGCGTGCTGCTGTTCGAGCGCTGCTGACGTCAGCACCACCTGTGGAAGATCGACGACGCGGCTGCGTGGGAGGCCGCCATCCGGCCCGGAAACCCGCTTCCTGTTCGCTGTCGGGAAAGCCCTGGCCAACCCCTCACCGAGATCGCCGACATCCGCGCGCTGGCCAGAGCTGGGCCCGCATGACCGCGCAGCATCCCGCTGGGTGGTGGACAGCACTTTCTGCACGGCCCTCAGCGAGCCGCTGAAGCTGAGCGGACATCGTCAGTGCACACTCGGCCGCGGGCACCCTCGATGGCCAGGGACGCGTGATGCGCCGTGCTGGGCTCCAACCCCTACATGAAGGAAAAACTGGGCCCGTGCTGCAGCCACGACCGGCCCGGCACCGTCGGCCTTCAACGCCTGGATCCTGCTGGGCCTACGTGGCCTGCCGACGCTGCACGGCGCCCAGGCGTGCCGTCCGACAACGCCCTGGCCGGTGGCCCCGCTGGCTGGAAGCGCCCAGCCAGGGCGTGATGCTGCCGCATCTCCCTGGTCTGGAAAGCCATCCGCAGCACTGCACTGCCGTGTCGCGTGCAGAGTGGCTTCGGCGGTGCTGGCCTCGAGGTCCAGGGCGATACGCCCGAGGTGGCGCGCGCCAGCATGCCCGCCGTGGTCAATGCGGCTTGTCGCGTCATTTCCGTCACGGCCAACCTCCCGAGACGTGAAAGTACTACCATCAACCATCCGGGCAGTATGACGACACGCCCGTATGAGCGAAAGCCAAAGGCGGCCGCCGGTATCGGCGAGGGCAGCCGCGCATGGCCATCGCCTCGAATCGCGCCTGACGATATCTTCAGCGCCGTGATCTGGCCAAGCGGGCTGGCCCACGTGGTGTCCTGAGCGCCTGCCTCTGCAGCAGTCTGCGAGCGTTTTGGCTCCCTTGCCCGCAAGTGCGGGGGCTGCAGTGCGTGGGCGCAATGCCGCGCTCCAGGGATACTGTAGGGTGTGGCTCCAGCAACCTGGTTCCGGCTGGCACAGCACAGGCTGTCCTGGCCAACGCCGGCCACCCGCCGCTGACGGGCTGGTGGTGCCTGCTGCTGCCAGCTGCTCCCCTATGCCGTCCGTCTCGGCAACGCTGCCGCCGCCGGGCGACGGCCCGCGCCGCGGTTTCCGGGGCTTTGGCCTGCGGGTGATGGCCGGCGTCTTCGCACCAAGGAAAACCTGCGCATATGATTCTTTCCCGCGCTCCCACCCGCCTGGCTGACCGCCTGCGCACTGCGGCCAGCGTTTCTCACCGCCTGCGCCGCCTGCAGAGCCGGCAGCACAGATGCCCGGCCGCGCGCGAGCATGCCGCAGCTTCGGCCAGGGGCCGGCCACAGTCCGCCGGCTGCCACCGAGGCGAAGGCCGTCTGGGTCGACGTGCATGCACGCCGAGGTACTACAGGCCGGTCACTCGAAGGTGCCCACACAACACCCGGTCAGAGGAAGCCATCGCTCAGCGAGATCCACACCGTGGCTGACAAGAACACCCCGGTGATGCTCTACTGCAAGAGTGGACGGCGGTGCCGAGCGGGCCCGTCGAGGCCCTGACGGGCGAAGGCTACACTCCACGTCGAGAACCACCGCGGCGGCTACGCAGACCTCGTCAAACAGCTGGGCGCGCGTGTGCGACCCAAGCCAGCGGTGCAGCATCGGAGCAGCCACGCACCGCAGTCACGCACTGCGATGGTGCGTCCCCAGCTGCCCGGAAGTGCGCCGCGGGACAGCGCGCGCAGCCGTCAATCACGCCAGACGCCGCTGCAGCCGCCAGCTGCGCCAGTCACGCCAGCTGCGCCGATCCCACCAGCCACGCCAATCACTGGGCATCGATGTGCGCCAACCACGCCAGCCATAAACGCGATTCGCCAGCCGCCCGTACGTGCGCTCCATTGTTGTTTTTCTGTGCCATGCGCCGTCGCGCTGCCCGGCACGCACCAACGCCGGCCGGCTGGGCCCAGTCCTGCCCGCCGCTGGAACAGGCTGCATCCGCAGCACGCGGCGCCTCTTCGCGCCGCCACCCAGCAATGTGCCGCCGCTTCCAACACATATCGGGATCTCGAACAGGGAGCAGGACGGCCGTGCTGTACGGCAAAAACTCAGCGTGTGCTGGCCACGAGTATACAGCGGTCTGGCCGTGACCGCGCTGCTCGGCGCAATTGCGCTGCAGTCGGGGTGCGGCTGGCGCTGAGCGACGCCGCTCGCTCGCCGCGCCGAACCTCGCCGCAGCCGGCGGTCACGGCGCGTGCCTCGACGCCGAACCGCTGCCGTGGAGGTGCCCGCCGGTCTGCTCCAGCGGTGGCCGGCGTGGCCCAGGCCGTGACTTCACGCTGGCGCTGGGGTGCCGACGGTCGCCTGGCTGGGCGCGCGCCTTACCTCAACACCCGTGGCCAGCTGGGCGTGGGCATTGCAGACCGTGATGGCCGATCTTTCTGCCGCTACTGCCCGGCCGTGAATATCGTGCCGGGCTGCTGGCGCCCGGTACCGCTGGCCCTCGACCGTCGTGGCGGCAACCCCTGGGTCTGTGACGACCGCTACGGCCAGCTGGGCACAGTGGCCAGGACTCAGCCACGCGCAGGTGACCGCCCGCATCTGGATTGCCCGCATGACATCGTGGCCATTGGACGCCGGTGACCGAAGCACAGTCAGCCTGGCGCGCAAAAGCCGTGATGCGCACGCTGCTGCCTGGGGCGAGAAAAGCCGCTGAGCGAAGCGTGGGCAATGGCGGCGCGGGAGGTCACTACCACCCCGACGCCGATCGGCCAGGGCTTTTGGCTGGCGTGGCCGCCGGTGCCGGTTGCTCGATGGCCATCGACCGCAAGGGTCGCTCACCTGTGGGCCCTGGGGCCGCGGCGAGGGGCGGCCGGCTGGGCGCGGGCGACGGTGTGCTACCCAGAGCGCGCGCGGTGCAGATCGGTGAAACTCCTCAGCAAGGTCACACGGCCGCCACGGCCCAGTCGTCCTTTCTTCTCGCCATCCGTCGCGATGGCACGCTGTGGGCCTGCAGGCAACCTGCTGGGCCAGCTGGGTGACGGCACCCGTGAAGACCGCCCGTCGCCGGTGCAGATCGGCACGGGCTTCCACCTCGGTGGCGCAGCGTGGTGGGTGCCCATGCAATGTGGCGCTCAAGCGTGACGGCAGTGTCTGGGCCTGGGGCGCGCGGTTTCCGGCCATAGCTGGCCGACATGAACTCGACGACCAGCCTCAAGCTTCCACCCGCGTGGCATCCAGGGCACGACTTCCACTGCCGCGGCCGGTGGCGCCCGATGCGCTGGCCCGCCGCAATGGTGTGGCGCTGCGCATGGCCGGCGCAGGTCACTGCGCCGCCGCTGCGTCCCTGACGTTGCGTTGAATCCCACTGCCTTTCCAGGCGGGTTGATGCGCGTTTCCGGGCCAGGTTCTTCCTGGATCGCTCCAGTGCGAGAACTCGGGCCGCGGCGTATCCGGTACGCCGCATGGCCGGTCCACGGCCCGCCTGACGGCGGGTTTCGAGCGCCCTGGCTCCGGACAGCAATAATTCGGGAGGGGCCCGCGGGAGCCGGATGTCTCCTGACCCGCGCTAATCCCTTCCGCAGCCGAGCTAATATCGGCGAGATCCATTGCTGTTCTCGCCACACCCAAGCGATTTCACGCCATCGAAGCTCTCTCCAGAATCCTGCACAAGACGGCAACCGGGCGTTTAGATGGCCGGGCCTGAGGCGTGGCGCTGGCTACGCTAAACCAGGCACGCCGGGCTCAGCTGACTGCATGCAGCAACCCTTTGCCGTGCTGCTCGGCTGCGCGATTCCCGCAAGGTCTCCGGCGAGCTGCGTGCTCGACCAGCTGGGGAACTGTTCGTCATCCGCGTGGCCGCAAGCATCGTCGCCCCCGTCAGATCGTGCAGCGCCGAACTCTGCCGTCGAACGCTTCAGCACCCGGGCTGGTGGTGCGCATGGGCATTCCGGCTGCGGTGCCATCTCTCTGCCACGCTGGAAGAACTGGAAATCTGCCCGCCGCGGCCGCTCGCCCAACCTGCGTGCCGTGGTCGACCGCATCCGCCCGTCGGTCGAGCTGCTCGAAACTGAACTGGCGCATGACCCGGAAATCGTCTCAAGAAAATGGCGGTGCGTGCCAACACCGCAACGCCGCCAATCACCTGCGGGCCACGGCTCACGCCCATTCTCGAACACTGGATCAGCGGAGCACGAGGGGCTGCTGGTGGTGGGCGCCGGGCTACATCTGCTGAAAACCGGCAATGGTCGACTTCCTGACGGCATGCCGGATACGCCGCCAGGATCCAAGCTGCCCGATCTGCCACAGGCACTAGCAAGTCCGTTATTTGACGCACGCACGGACCGCACCCGACCTCAGCAGTCGCCCGGTCTGCGCCGGAGTGGCGGACGCCTGCCCGGCCTCCGGCGCCATCTCCGCGCCAGCTCGCCGCCCGTGCTGGCTGGTGCTCGTCTCGTCGCTCATCGGCGCGCTCTCGACGGCGGGTGTGTCCGTCGTCGGTGGTCGCGGAAGTGGCTTTACATATGATGAAGGACGATGCCACCGCATCCAGTGGGCGGCTGTGCTGGCCATTGCGGGCTATGTCCTTGTTCGATCAGCGGTGCCCGTGCTCGGCGGCAAAATCGTGCGCGCGCAGCGGCAATGAGCCACGTTGTATTCGAGCGGGTACGTCGAAGCCGGCGAGCGGTGACGGCAGCGCTGCTGCAGCTCCCAGCGCGCGCGGCCGAGGTGGGAGCTGCCCGGCGCGGAAATTCTCCACGGCCGTGGCCAGCCACGGATCATGCAGGCGGACCGGCAGCGCCGGCGAACGCCCAGCCGCGTGTCCTTCAGGCTGGCCAGCGCCTACTGGTCTGCGTGATCAGTGCAGTGCTGGGCGCAGGGGCCGAGGCGCTACCTGGCTCCTGGTTCCCGTCCCCGTGGGCGCTCCAGCAGCCGATGCCACTATTGCCTTGCTGTTTGCCGCCGTGTCGAGCACCCGGTAGCGATGACGCAGGCGCACGTCCAGCACGGCCTGCCGCGAGCTGTCGTCCGGGCAGAAATCGCCATCGCCGTGCAGCAGCGCATCCGAAGGCGATGTCAGCGCCGCGGTCAGGCTCCACAGAAACGGCCCGGCCCGCGGAAAGCGGTTCAGGGAAACCGGCAGCGCCCACGTAAGCATCCGGACTGAGCCCGATACCGATCTCCGCACGGCCACATCCGCGTCTGCGGCGTCACCACCCGGTGCGCGAGGCGCCCGCCAGCAGCACGCCGCCGCCTCCCATCCGTACGATGCCATGCCCCAGCAGAGCAGGGGCTTTGGACGGGTATGGATGCGGAGCCAGTCCAGCGCATACTCGGTAAAGAAAGTGCCGCGCATGGGGTTGGGCCGGTTATCGTATTCGCGGATGGGAGGATGGTAGAGGTCGCGAATATCGGCACCGGCCGCTGAAAGCGCGCAACTCACCTGCGCCATCCAGCACGATGGCCACCACGTCCTCGGATCCTGGATCCAGAATGGCCTTTGAGCTGGCGGTTGAGCTGCTCGACCCGCGTCCAGCGGCAGCATTCAGCGAGGCCGGGCATCCAGCGGCACGTGTGGCGCTGGCTGATACGCGCCGTCTTCGCAATGGCTGGGTTCCCGAAAGATGATGTGACGTTGTCTGCCGACATGAGACGTGTCTCCCGGAACTAGAGAGTCGAACCAGGGAATGTGAGCGTGCAGTCATGTTAAAACAACTGCGGGCCCTTTGTCCGCGCCGGAGAAACCGGAGGGCGGCAGAATGCTAACTTGTTCAAGCCCGCTCGTCGCGCGCGCGCGTAACCAGCCGGCGCTGCCATGGCGCTGAAGCGCGTCCGATGGGTCTGTTTTTCGATCCGGCAAAGCGCGCAGCAGGGTCCGCGGCGCGCGCTCCGGGAGGATGGGCACCGACGAAAGGGAGCCATGACACCGATGAAACTGCGCAGTGATTCCTTTGCAGCCGGTCAGCGCCCGGAAGCTGGCCTTCGCCCTGGCCGGACCCCGCCACCCGGGTGGCGCTGGCCGACAACCGCAATCCGCGCCTGGCCTGCGCGGACAGAGGGTGCCTGACGGGCACCTGGTCGTTTGCCATCCTCCTGTAGCGTCGACCGCGCGGTGCGCCGTCGAAGCCCGACGTGATGCCAATCATCCAGACCGCGAGTGTACCGGCCGAGCTGCCGCGCGGGCACGATCTCATCACTGGATCCTGAGTCGATCTGGCTGGCCGGACGCCGGGCGCTGGAGGAGGGGCCGCCATTCCCAGCCAGGTGTCTCGCACGCGCGTGCACGGTCCAGCGAGAGCTGCCCCGATGGCAGCCGCCAGGGGTGAACGGCTACACCCAGTGGTCGCATGCCACCGACCACGACATGAGTGGCGACTACTACGGCTACGATGGCGCCTCGCCCGCCATGGAACGATGCGCCGGTGCACCGCTACGAGTTCATCGTGCATGCGCTGGATGTCGACAACGCCCGCCGCTGGAGGGGCGTTTTCGACGGCCGCAGGTGCAGGATCTCACTGCCCGTCACGGCAGCGCCTCGGCCAGCATCACCGGCACCGGCACGCTGAATGTCCGCCTGCCGCCGCGGCCGCACCAGGACGCTCTGGGTGCCCGGCCTGTTACATAGCCAGCGCGGTTGCCGGGCCGTTCGTGCCGGATGAGCACGCCGATGCTGGCCCTCGGTCTTGAACTCTTCCACCGCCGGATCGACCGTGATGGGCTGATAGGCCGGGTTTTCGCGCAGGGCCAGAGGCGTGCAGCGACGCTCGTCGCGCTGCAGGCGCTTGACCGTCACGTCGTTGCCCAGCCGGGCCACGTTGCCCGATCTGCCATTGTAGCCAGGGCGTCGGTGGTTGCCTTGACGGCCCAGTGCAGGTCGCCGCCGTCGAGCATGCCGGCGTCGCGCATGCCGCCGCCCTGCACCCGTGGCGAGATGGTCGGGCCGGCGCCTCAGACAGGCTGGCGTCCAGTGGCTGTAGCGGCCTCACGTGCTCCACGGCCAGCAGCGGGCCGCGCCCGGCCGCCACCCGGCCGATGAGGGCAGCGGTGCACCAGGCGTCGGCCTGCGGCGCCGTTGCCACGCCGGCGCCCGTGCGCTGGGTGCCTGCGCGCGTGGGGCGGCTGGCGCCCGGGAACGCGACCGCCGGGTGGGAGGCGCCCACGGGCGGCGCGCTACAGTCGCGCCGGCACACGCCTGGTGGCGGGTCGTTCCAGTTGCCGCCGGCGGCGCACCGTATGGGCCGTGCGCCAGGCACTAAGGATCGGCCTTGCCCGCCATTCACGGGTGCAGCAGCGACGTCTGCTCACGGCTCCGGCGCTGGTCGCTGTGCCTGTACCGGGAACGGGCACCGTCGTGCCTGGCTGGCCGCAGCTCGGCCTCGGCGGGCGGCAGCGAGCGGATGCCGCGCGCGACATGCCGGCACAGGTTTTCGATCATGCCCTTGCGGACCAGGGCCTTGAGATAGTCTTCGGCGGCGCTGACGGAGCGAAAGCCCAGGCGTCGGCAGGTACCGGCGCGGTGGGCGGAAAACCGGTCTCGTCTCAGGTGCAGCTGGATCTGCAGGAGCACTTCGCGCTGCCGGGGGTGAGGGCGCATGAGGCGAATCCAGGAGTGCGGGTCATCTGTGTTCTTGTCCAGTATCGACCGCTTGGCAGGTCGCGGTGCACCACGGGGGCATCCCGGGCGAGCCGCGAGCTGCGTGTCATGTGCCTGCAGGTGCCGGACAGCGCCATGACGCGTCCGGAAGGATTCAAAGCCTGGTACGCAAAAAGTTACAACCCATATTGTGGCAATGCGGAATCGGTCGCGCCGCGCTTTTTGTCTTATTTGCGGTGCAGCTCTGGTGTGCATTCAGGCAGTCCGACGGCGCAACCTCCTCATTGCGTTGCCGCCATTTCGTTGCATATCGTGCCGCCCGGGTTCCTGATCCGGCGGCTGCGGTTCTCTTCCGGTCCCGTGCTGTCCGGTGCGCATGTTCCTCGTCCGGGTGCCTGCGGCAGCGCGAGTCCCGCCGGCAGATCCCGTTTCCCGCAGCGAAATGGTTCTTCTCTTCCAGAGATCTGCCATCGTCCCTTGCGCTGGCTCTCACCGTTCGTAGCACGGACGGCTGTTCTCGCTTTCGTTCGTCATGGCTCCACCCGCCTGCAGATGCCCGCCGCCGGCAGATCCCATACGGCCAGGGGAATAGTGCCGCCCTCCCGCTGCTGGCCCAGGCGCGAGCGGCAGGCGGCCGCGTACCGTGTTTCGTCCATTTTCCTGGAAGTCTTACCCGTCAAATGTCCACCAAAGATCTATGTCGGTAACTCCGCTGGCGCACCACGGACCAGCAGCTGAACGACCTGTTTTCGGCCCATGGTACGACGTGCTGAGGTCCGCATCATTTCAGACCGCGACACCGGCCGCTCGCGGGTTCGCGTTCGTCACCATGACCACGGCGGATGGCGCACAGTCCGCCATCTCCCCTGAATGGTTCACTGCTGGAAGGGCGAGCCCTGGTCGTCAACGAAGCCAACAACCAGGGCAGCTGCCGGGTGCCGGCCGTGCCGGTCAGCGTCCGCACGGGCTCGATCCGGCCCCGCGCGCAGACAACGACGGTCACCCTGACGGCAGGTGCGCGGCCGGACCGGGCGGGCAGCCCACCGCCGGGTGGCTGCCACTGCCGGTGTGCCGTGCGTGCGTTATCAGGCCCCGCCCTGATGGCAGGGCGGGGAAACACGTCACGGAGAACGCTGGTGCCACAGAAAGAGCGCCCTCGGGGCGCTTTTCGATCCGGCTGCCGGGGCCGACGGTGGGTATGGCTGTGGTCGTGGATATCCGCAGGCGCGTGCGGCTGCATGTCCCGGTCGCACCGTCTGTCGCGCAGGGTAGCCAGGCGTGCTCCGCGCACGGCGCCCTGTCAATATATGGCGTAGACCTGCACGGTGACAAAGCGGCCGCCAGCTTTCTCACGCCACATGCTGCTGTAGCCTGGCCGCCGCGCACTCTCGGCGGGGTCCAATGATGTTCTGGGTGGGATCCTGATGTCGCAGGTCTTGCAGTGCACACAGTTCTGTGATGATCTGCAGGCGCAGCCCCTGACCATCCTCGTGCTCCATACTGTACACGGCGGCCGGGCAGTCAGTGCCTCCGGGCCGGCATATTCGGCAGGTTGATGGCCGTGGGCACGTTCCGGTCCTTCAGCCAGCAGGTGCACCGGTTCCTGCTCCCCGTGGTTGACCCCGAGAGATACACCGATGACAGGCGGTCGAAGGCTTCAGCTTGCCGTCCGGTCTCGGGTATTCGATGGGCTGGCATCTGCTCACGCGGTTTCAGGTAGAGATGGTCGGGTTTCTCTTCACGTGCAGGGTCACCGGCAGCCGGGCCGCGGAACACCGTCTGGTCCAGCCCCACCAGCAGCGTGCCCCATCACCAGTCCCTCGCCCATGGCCGCCTTGAAGTTGCGCGTCTTCCAGAGTTCTTCAGTATTCACGAAGCCCGGAAAGGCTTCGGGATAGCCGACAGCTCGTCATGGGCGCGGGCCTGCCTGCAGTGCATCGGCAAGGGCGCTGGCCGCCAGCGCATGCCTGCTCTTTTGATGGCTGCATGCGTGTCTTGATGCGTGCCGCATCCAGAAAGCCCGCATCGCAGCCCACCAGGCAGCCGCCCGAAACACCAGCTTGGCAGGGGCGTTGAGCCCACCCGCCGTGATGGCCTGGGCGCTGCATTCCAGCCGCCGGCCGCCCTCGAACATGCCGCGCAGGGCAGGGTGCGTCTTCCAGCGCTGGAACTCCTCGAACGGGTGAGCAGGTACGGGTTCTGTAATTGAGCCCGACCACGAAGCCCGCCGCCACCCGGTTCTCGCCGAAGTGGTAGATGAAGCCACCGCCATGGCGTATGTCGAGTCGGGCCAGCCGGCCGTGTCACGATCAGCCTGGGCGAAGTGCTCCGGCCGGACCTCCCACAGTTCCTGATGCCAATGCCATGGCTCTGCGGATCGCTGTCGGCATCCAGCCGGAAAGCGTTCGATCAGGGCACGACCCAGATGCCCGCGCGAACCTCGGCAAACACCGTGTAGCGGCCCAGCGCTCCATGCGCCCGGCAGGCATCGGTGGGCTGCCCGTCACGGTCCAGACCCATGTCGCCCGTCACCACGCCACGGACCTGGCCTTCCGCGGTGTAGAGCACCCGGGCGGCCGGAAAGCAGCTGCAGATCTCCACCCAGCGCCTCGGCCTGCACGCCCAGCCAGTGCGTCAGCTGCGCCAGGCTGACGATGAAGCGTTGCCATGGTTCTGCATGGCCGGCGGCGTGGCCCAGACCGGCACCTTCAGCTGGTGAGCGGCCGGCAGGAACATCACCTCGTCGCGTGGTAGCCGCCGTCATCGGCGGGCGGATCGTTCCTCTGCCAGCCGGGCAGCAGCTCGTCCAGCGCGCCGGGGTCGACGACCGCGCCCGACAGGATGTGCGCGCGACCTCGGCGCCTTTCTCGATCACGCAGACGCTGAGTCCTGGCTGCGTTCGGCCGCTCCAGTCAGCCGGATGGCCGTGTTAGCCCTGCTGGGCCTGCGCCACACCACCAGCATCGAATTCCATGGCATCGCGTTCGATGCCGTCGACCGGCTCATCCCTGCCCCCATGCCCATTCCCAGATTTCGGTCATCGCCCGCACATATCCTCGGAGTTCATCATGCGCGGCATTGTCGGCGTGAAGGCTTGCGGCGGCGCAAACCCGCCGGTCAGTACTTTTCCTGCCGGTCGTGCGGCATTGCCGCAGCCGTTCCCCTGGCGGCTTCCGTGGCATCCCTGACCACGGGGCATCTTCCCGCATCATGGAGCATGCCACGCCGCAGGTTTGCATGGCGCCATGAGCGCGCATTCCCCGCACCCGGAGCATGTCCAGCACGATCACCTTCTGCCCGCAACTGCGACATTCCCCGTGCTGGACACATGATCTGATCCGGCCTGCACAGCATGTACATGCCCCGCGCCAGGGGACCATGTCCTGCCGCCCGTCCCCCTCGCCAGCCGCCCGATCATTGCTACAATTACCATTTCCGGAAGGTCATACATGACCAACATACGCATTTGTACCGGCGGCGTAGTGTCATCCCTGGGCAAGGGAATTGCCGCCGCCTCGATGGCCGCGCTGCTCGAATCGCGCGGTAAAGTCAACGTCACGTTGATGAAGCTGATCCCTACATCAACGTCGATCCGGGCACCATGAGCCTGTTCCAGCACGGTGAGGTCTTCGTCACCGAAGACGGATGCCGAAACCGACCTCGATCTCGGCCACCACGAGCGCTTTCGTCTCCGCACATGCGCCGTTCCAACAACTTCACCACCGGCAGATCTACGACTCCGTCATCCGCAAGGAGCGCCGGGGCGAATATCTTGCCGCACCGTGCAGGTCATCCGCACATCACCAACGAAACCCAGGGCTTCGTCGAACGCGCGGCCGGGTGTCGGCACCCCGGCCGAGGCCGAGGTGGCCATCGTCGGGATCGGCGGCACCGTGGGCGACATCGAATCGTTGCCTTCCTCGAGGCCGCCCGGCAGATGAGCCTCAAGGCCGGCCGCGGCAGTGCCTGCTTCGTGCATCTCACGCTGGTGCCCTATCTGGGCACGGCCGGCGAGCTGAAAACCAAGCCCACCCAGCACTCGCCGCAGGAGCTGCGCAAGACGGCATCCAGGCGCCGACATGGTGCTAGTGCGTGCGAGCGCAGCATCCCTGACGACGAGAGCGTGCCAGATCTCCCTCTTTTCCAACATCCCGGTCGATCACGTCATTTCCGTGCGGATGCCGACCCATCTACAAGATCCCGCATGCTGCACGAGCAGAAGGGTCGACGACATCCTGGTCGACCTGCTGAAAGCTGCCGACCGCCCGCCGGCCGATCTGGGCATCTGGGACACCTCATCCAGCGGCTCGAACATCCGCGTCACCGCGTGCGCATCGCCATGGTCGGCAGCATGTCGATCTCACTGAGTCCCACAGTCGCCGACCGAGGCGCTGGTACGCCGGGCATGCACACTCCACCCGCATCGCCATCGACTATCCGGACTCCGAGCAGATCGAGCGTGACGGCACCGCCATGTTGGCCAACTACGACGCCATCCTCGTGCCGGGCGGCTTCGGCAAGCGTGGTGTCGAGGGCAAGATCAGCCATCAGCGGTACGCCCGCGAGCTGGGTGCCGTACCTGGGCATCTGCCTCGGCATGCAGCTGGCCGCGGTCGAATAGCCGCCCGCCACGTGGCCGAGCTCGACCGCGCCAACAGCACCGAGTTCGAACTCGACACCCCCAACCCGGTCATCGCCCCCTCATCACCGAATGGACCGACCGCAGCGGCAACGTCGAGCGCTGACCCTCCCCGGGCCTGGAGGCACCATGCGCCTGGGTGCCCAGCGCCGCCCGGTCAGGTCCGGCACGCTGCTGGCCAGCATCTACGGTGACTCGGTCTCACGAGCGTCACCGTCACCGCTTCGAGGTCAGCAACGACCACGTCCACCGCCTGGAAGCCGCTGGTCTCACCATTGCCGCCCGCACCCCGGTCGAGGCTGACCGAGACCATCGAGCTGCCCACCCAGGGGGAACACGCCCATCCGTGGTTCCTCGGCGTGCAGTTCCACCCGAGTTCACCTCCAACCATAAGCGCCATGCCATCCGCTGTTCATCGTCACCATCATAGCCGCCCTCGCCCACGCCGGCGAACAGCGCGCAGGCAGGCGGCCGGCGCCGAGGGCGATGCGCAGCCCCTGGAGCCGTTGCTGCGGGTGTTTCCGGTTCCCTGTGTCCGCCGCCGGCGTGGGCAGTGCCACGGCGGCCACGCCCGCTTCCGCCGTTGTGTCCGCTGCAGCTGCAACCGCTTCGGGCTGCGGCTGCGCGTCCACCGCCCCTGCACAGGAGCCCGCCACATGAAAAATCGCCGGACGCATCGCCGGGCTCGACCAGCCGTTCTTCCTGCTGGCCGGCTGCGCCATCGAATCCGAGACAGCTCGCGCTCGACACTGCCGGCCAGCTGAAGGGAAATCTGCGCCGCGCTGGACATCCCCTTTCGTCTCACAAGTCGTCCTGACAAGGGCCAACCGCAGCTCGGGGCGAAAATCTTCCGGCGGGCCCGGCATGAAGGCGGCCGGCATCCTCGCCGAAGTGAAGCGCCAGATCGGCGTGCCGGTCATCACCGACGTGCACCGATCGACCAGATCAAACCCGTGGCCGAGGGTGGACGTACCGCAGACGCCGGCCTCCCTGTGCCGCCAGACCGACTTCATCAACGCGGTGGCTGCCAGTGGCCGGGCCGGTCAACATCAAGAAGCGCCAGTTTCTCGCCCCGCACGACATGAAGCAGGTCGTGGCCCAAGGCCCGTGCCGCCGCGAAGGAGGCCGGGGTCGACGAAGACTGCGCCATGAGTCTGCGGGCGGGGCGCCAGTCACCGGCTATAACAACCTCGTCTCCCTGGAGCCATGCGTCTCGCCGTGGCCATCATGCGCGAAACGGACTGGTCCCGTCGTGTTCGCCAGACGCCACCCACTGCAGGTGCAGCTGCCGTCGCAGGGCGCGACTGCCCGGTGGCGAAGCGCGACTCCATCCCCGTACTCGCACGCGGGCGCCGTGGCCACCGGCGTGGCCGGCCTCTTCATGGAAACCCGCGATCCGGAAACATGCACTGTCCGAGCAGCAATGCGCGGCTGCTGGCTCGCACGCGCGACCTGCTGGCCACGCGCAGAAGGAACTGGACGCCGTGGTCGAAGCGCCAGAAACGCCCGAACTGTGGACCTGCGACCCGCTGCGGGTCATGCATAGCGCTGTTGGCTATTGCAGGTGCCTCGTCCGGACGAGGGCTACGGCCGTCTGCTGCGCCGCGACCTTTCCCGCAAGGTTTTATCCCCCGGAAAGCAATGCAGGCGCAGTCCCGAAGGGAAGTGAATGTCATAGATCCAGGAGGCAGCGGCGTGGCAGCCTGACGTGATCGCCGCCGATGACGCCGGTGTCACCGACGCCGAAGATCGCCGCCTACTGCGAACTCTCCACGGGCCACCGGCGGCCGCAGGCGACTCGTCGCCCAGGGCGGGCAGGTCGATGTCTTCGAGCATCTGGAAAACCGAGCGCATCGTCATCATCCGTTTCGGTGACGCGGACGCCCGCGCGCCGGTACTAGTGATTCGGAGCAGTGGTACCGCCAGGCCGCGCCACGCAGACGCAACCACTGCACAGTCTACCATGATCTGCGTTGAAGGCTTAGACTGAGTGAGAAACGCCAATGAGTAGCAAATCGTCGACACATCGGGCGTGACTCGTCGACTCGGCGCGCGCAGCCACCGTCGAGTGCGATGTCCTGCCTCGAATCCGGTGGCGTGATGGGTCGATGCCGCTGCGTGCCCGTCCGGTGCTTCACTGGCGCGAAGCCATCTGAACTGCGTGACGACGACGCCCGAGCGCCGCCGGCGGCGAGGGCGCGCTGAAGGCGAGTCGAGAACGTCAACACTGAAATCTCGAGGCCGTGCTGGGCCTGGACGCCACCGAACAGGCCTACGTCGACCGTACTGATCGAGGCTGGACGGTGCCGACAACCGCAAGGCCAACCGCGCGCGCAACGCCATGCTGGCCCGTGCCATGGCCGTGCGCCCGTGCCGCTGCCGAAGAATCCCGGCTTTGCCGCTGGCACCGTTACTTCGGCGGTTCCGTGCGAGATGGCTCTGCCGGTCCTGATGATGAACGTCGCCAACGGCGGCGCCCACGCCAACAACAACCTCGACCTGCGCAGGAATTCATGATCGTCCCGCTGGGTGCCCACCTTCCAAGGAAGCCCTGCGCTATGGTGCCGAGGAGCAGCACGCCTGCAAGCTGATCAACGACGCCGGCAGCATGCCCACCTCGGCGTCGGTGACGAAGGCGGGCTCGCCCCGTCCGTCGACAGCCACGAGGCCGCCCTTGAAACTGATCGTTCAGGCAGCCTGAGAAGGCCGGCCACCGTCCGGGCGGGCTGACATCGCCCTGGCCTGGATTAGCGCCTCCAGCGAATTCTGCAAGGGCAGCGGTGTATCAACAACCCTGGCGTGGCGAGAAGAAAGTGCCCACCGCCGCCGGGTTCACCAAAGCTTACCGTCCGACTGGGTGGCCAAACGCCCGATCATCTCGCATCGGAGCGGCATATTGACGCGGCTGGGATGGCTGGAAGCGACCTCACCGAGCGCTTCTAGCGACAAGGTAACCAGCTGGTGGGCGACGACCTGTTCGTCGCCAGCACCCATCCAGCGCGAGGGCATCGACAAGGGCATCGCCAGCTCCGATCCTCACCGATAGGTCAGCAGATCGGCACCCTGACGGAAACCTTCTCCGCCATCGAGCTGGCGCAAGACCCACGCCCACACCGCCGTGACTCGCACCGCTCCAGTGAAACCGAAGACACCACCATCGCCGACATCGCCGTGGCCACCAACGCCATGCAGATCGGGTTACCGGCTCCATGTCCTGCAGCGACCGTATCTCCGGGTACAATACCAGCTGCTGCGCATCGAGGGAAGATCTGGGCGGAAACCGCTGTCTCACCCGGCGCGACAGCTACGACAGCATCCGCCGTCGCTGATGCCGGTACCCTGTGGTGCGTCCTGCGTGGCGCACCACTGAGGCATCGTCACGAAAACGTCCGCTGCAGGGCCAGTTTTGCTACCATCGTGGTTTTGTTTACCATTGGCAGCCAAGGAGCCGCGGGACTTTGCAGAGCGCCCAGCGGAAGATGCGGCCGGCGTGCTGCCGTCTGCCCTGGCCTCATGGGTGCATTTGTGTCACTGCGTCTGCCCGCACCCGCACATGGCGCCGGACGGCGCGGCCCTTCCTCCTTTCTCATTTTTGCAATGCGTCTGCTCTTTCGCCACCTGGCCGGTCTGCTCGTTCTCTGTCCAGTACCCGCTGCTGGAGCTATGGGCGGGGCGGCTGGTCGCCGCGTCCGCAGCTGAGCCAGAATCGCGCTGGCCCACGAGCGCGGTCAACACCGCAAGCGCCTGCGCAACGAGGGCCTGGAAGCCGAAGTGGAGACGCGCGGCGGCACCTCGGCCGGTGGAGAGAACGTGCACTACGGGCTGGGCGTATGGTCGAAGCCCGACGAGATCTTTCGTGCAGATCAACCCGTCACCGGGACTCACGCCTGCCACGCACTGGTACAAATCAGCGTGTCACCTCGGGCGCCGCACCGGCACCTCGCCCCGGGCTCCAGGAGACAGCGCCGCCTGACTGAAGCGCATCGGGGCGTGGTAGGCCAGCCCGGCGCTCGCAGTTCACCTGGACGGCGCCCTGCTGTCTCCTCCAGAATGGCTTCCACCTCCTCGCGGCCCAGTGACATCTTCCAGCACGCCGGCCACCCTTCTCGCGCTGAGCAGGTGCACCTCGAAGCGCGGCCTGCCGCCTGCCGCTCGTCATGGGCGCTGATCTCCGTCTCCCAGAACAGCCCGCGCAGCACCCTCGCGCGGCGAAGCCTGTATCGCATTTGCTCGCGCGTCGTATCGGGCCAGCGCCTGCACCCAGCTCCCACAGCAGCCGGCCCTCGTCGTCACCGGTGGCCAGCTGGTCGGCCTCGTGCCCGGCATCACCCGCAGCGAGCAGCCCGGAACCTGCTCCTGCTCGGCTGGGCCCGCCAGCCGCAGCCGTGAGGGCAGCTGTTCCGGCTTAGGCTCATGGGCAGTTCTCTCCAGCGACCTCGACACCGTGTCCCCTCGAGAGGGATGATGCCCTGACACGGATTGTCCAGCCCGATCCACCGCACGGGTCGTGTTCTTTGCGCAGCAGCGTCGCCGCAAAACGGCGCGCTGCCGTCCGAGCTTACCAGATCGCCAAACGACGCATCGTGCGGAGTTTGGCCCATGCCTTCCCAGACTTCACCGTGGCCTGGAAACGGCGTCCGCCCGGCGCTCCGCGAACAGCGAACAGCCGTCGGCCTCCTGTCTATGGATCTACGGCAGCAGGCTCCCGTCGAACTCTCAGTGACGAGGCCGCCAGCAGCAGCCGCTGCTGGCCGTCAGCTCGCGTCCGTTCACGGGCGGTCCGGCGGTACATCCCGCTCGCCTGTAGCGCTGGTGATGCGTCATCAAAGGCAGCCAGCTCCTGCTGTCGAGCCGCACCACCTGGGCCACGTATCCGTTCCGCTGGAACCGCAGCCGGAATCAAACCGTCCATGCTTTGCAGATCCTGTGTATAGCGCGCAGCGTGCGCCTGATAGGTAAGCGGCCAGGCCAGGCCCTTCGCGATCTCGTCGGCCGTCAGCGGCTGTACGGCCTGGCTGCGCCTGCAGAGATGAGCCAGCCATCCTCGAGAGACCCGGCCCTCCAGCCACCAGCGCGCCCGCACCCACCAGCAGTAGCAGGCCGATCTGGTGCCTGAGATCGCAAAGACCACCGCTGCATGCCGATCAGCGACCCGTCACCCACCGTGCAGCCATGCAGCATGGCTCTGGTGGCTCACCAGATCACGTTCTGGCCGATGGTCAGCGGCACGCCCTCGCGGGTCTCGCGTGCAGCACGGCATTGTCCTGCATGCACCACCGCGGCCCACGGGTGATCGTGCGTTGTCGCTCGCGCAGCACGGCGCGCAACCACACACGGTGGCCTTTTCACCGAGGTGTACATCACCCACCAGTGTGGCGGTGGGGCCACCCAGCTGCCGCCGGGCGAGGTGGGATGCAGCCCGAGCGTAGAGGGCAAGGGTGTCTCCGCAGGTGGTCTGCTCGTTGTGCTGTGCGAGCACGGGTGTTGTGTCGCAGGGTGAGCCTCATCCCCGGATCATGCGGATTCATGCGATCGACTGAGCAGGCTTATGCCGGGCCGCTGGCCCGAAGCCCCGGTTGTCCGGAAACGACACGGTAACGGACGTTACCGCGCGCGCAGGCGGTGATGCAGACGGCGACAGCTCCAACAGTGCTTCACCGCCCAATACCGGCTCAGGTTTTCCGGCTTCAGGTACTCCGGAACGAAAGGGCCGAGCCCGCGCTGGCCCCTTTTCTGGCCTGCTCCAGACTTCCTTCAGCCGCCCGGTGACATACTTGCGCAGCACACTGGCGATGGAGGGTCGATGAGGCATTCTCCCGTAACGCCCAGTGCCTGGACGTCATGCAGGTCTGCCGAGCTGAGGCGGGATGCGTTCACGCGCTGGTCCTTGGTCATCGAAGCCCGGAGCGGCTAGCACAGCACTCCGATACAGAGTTCGTGGAGGTGATATCCGTCAACCTCTGCCAGCCCTCGTAGGCGCGAAGGATGTCCTGTCCTCAGGGTCCAGGATTCGCTGTGGACGCTTCAAAGGGTCGTATTCGGTTTATCTGGTCACGGCGCTCCACTCACCGCTCCTCAACATTCGCTGCCTTCCTGCAGCAAAGGCGGTAGTTTCAGGAAGAAGCAATCGTCTTCCTCGACACGTGGGGAACGACCCAGACGTAATCGTGCAAGCGTACCAGCAGCATGGATTGCCGTTATCGAAGCGGGCGTGTTTGAGGAAGCGCGCCAGGCAGCCTGAGGATGCACGCATCAATATCTTCAAACGAAATGCCCTGCGTCTCCAGTAGAAGCCACTGGTTCTTCTCAGTGGGACCACCTGAACGGTTTTCAATCCATCCATCCTGCCATCGGTAGTGTGCTGATGTCAACACGCGAGTGTAAGCACTTTCTGCCACTCGGATGCCTCCCGGCGTCGACCAGATCGAAAGCTTTCGACGGGCCCTGGCATGCCCCTGTGTACCCCCTTGCGACACCGGCCGCACGTGTGAAACCGCTGGCCCCACCCAGGCAGGCCCCATAATCTCCCGTTCATCGGGAGAGCTTCGCCCGCTTACCCGCAGCTCACCCAGGCGTGCCTACCCCGGCGCCCGTGTCCTCATTTCGCGACGAAGAAGGGCTCTTTGTCACAGTGCCGAGCTGGAGGAACGGCGGTGAAAGGTGTGGACGTATCCGGTGACCTGATCCGGCTCGACCTAAATCGCAGCATGGCCTAGTCCGGTTGACCACTGGTGCGACAGCAGCTTCCTCGCCGCACATCACTGTCGCGCTGCAATGCCCGGGCTGTTTCTCAACACTGGGCATGCCTCAGCGACCGACAGCGATGCTGACATCGCGCCCGTGCGCAGTTCGCCCGCCACCCGGCGCAGCAAAGGCCGACAGGGAAGAACTCACGGCGGAAAAGCGCAGGCAGCGCAGGCAGCGCCACAGTCACGACCTGGTATGTTCTAAGAGCTCACATCAGTACACGCGAAGGCCATCCGCCGTCTCGACCCGAAGCGTGGCGCGCGCACTGCTGACGACAGCGCCGTCATCACGCCCATTCGGCAGGAGCTGCCCGGCAGACCGGCTGGGCGGCGCCCATGAATTTGACGTGCCCCTGGAGATTCGCTGGCCCGACGGATTTACGTGCGCAAGGCGATCATCACTCGCCAGATCGAGCGGCAGACCGGTGCCCAGCCGCTTTGTCGTCTCAAGAAGATGGCCATCTACCAGTTTGCTGCTGTCGGAACTCTGTGCAAGACCGATGCGGTGTGCCGGTCACGTATTCCTGCACCGTGGCCGCGACGTTCCGGAGCAGCTCGATATGATGGTGGATGACGACCGGTTCGTATGTAGGGTTTCCGCTGGCGGTGTCGGTGATCTTGCCAGATCTGGCAGGCCATCGACCAGCATCGACTCACGGACAACGTGGTCGAGCAGACGTGCTGCTGATCAGCTCATGTCCGGCAAGCTGAACAGGGTCGACATCGCAGCCAGGGCCATCCACCATCTGATCCGGCTGGAGAAGGACATCGACAACGTATTGAATTTCGCGAAGTTCATCCGCGCCTATGCACAGCTTGATCGCGCGGAAAGGAAGAAGCGCTCGGTACGTGAGATCTGCACGCGACGAGGAGACGCACACGCGGTGGAGCGTACGGGAAGAGCCGAGCACCGTGAACGCCGTGGCCTGCCGGATCGGCCGTGAAGAGGGTCGCGGAGGCCAGTCGTGCCGAGAGGGCCCGCGAGGAGGCAGCCAGAACGCCCGGCAGACCCTGACCAGCCTGCTGACCGCCAGTTTGCGTGCCCGGCGGCGGCGGGGTGCTGGACCGTGGAAAGCAGTAGGCAGCCAGGAGCACGCTTGCTCGCTGGACTGGCAGTGCTTACCGCCAATACGCCGGAGGAAGTGTTTCCAGTTGCCGATGACGGCCGTGCGTGCCAGAAGACGGTCCAGGTGGCACGGGTATCCGCCAGGCTTGCCTGCCGGCCGCGCGTTCCTGGGGGCGGGGCCAGTCCGGCTTCACGTTATCATGGCGGTCGCAGTCAGACCGCTACTACGTCAAATCCATGAACCTCACAGCGCCTCCATCGTCGACCAGCGCCTCACGGGCATCCAGGGACAGAGATCCGTTCCCCAGCCTCAGCCGAACTGGCCATCACGGACTCGCGCTGCCTGTGTCGCTGCGCCTTGCCCACCTCTCAGTGTCAAGGTCGTGCCTGACTCTGCAGGTTGAGGAGGCCTTCGACTGGCCTGACCAGCGAGGTAGCGGGCGACTCTCGTGTGTGGACGCACGTCAGCATCACGGAAGAATCGGACGGTGAGTTTGCGGGTCACCGTGCTTTCAGGGCAAGTACCGCAAAGAGCCTCGACGGCACGTCCGCCTTCGGAGCGGTCCGCCAAGTGCAATCGAAGCCTCTTACATCAACGCCGCATCCGCTATCTGTTCTGATGCAGTCAGCGACTGGAGCGCCATCAACGACCGCATGCGTGGCTCGGGTGGAGCAGGCCCGTTCGCTGGTGCGGGACGGCTTCATTCCCCGCGCCCGCCGCTGCGTATATTGCAGCAACACGGGCTGATCTGGAATGCGGGCAGGCGCAGTACATCGACCGTACCCGGTTTCGGCGCGATCGGGTGAGCCGGGAACACGCGTCAACCACGACGTGCTGGTCGCATTCTGGGTCGCCATGCGTCCGGTGTGTCGGGTTTACGCGCGCCTGACGCAGGGCCAGTCAGGAAGAGCAAGCGAACTTCCAGCCACCGTGTGTCTGCGTGCGCTTTATGTCGGTAGGCGAGGTGGCCGCCTCGATGAACCGCCATGGTGAACGCCTGCTGGAGCGGGGCCATCCGCCGCGCTACCTAGGGCGTTTGCATGGCAACCGCGTCAACGAGGCGGATTCCGGGAGCACGCTGAAGTCGTCGGAGCTCACCGGAACTCTCGCCTTCAACAACAACGGCATGGCCCGCTTGGCTCGGCGACGATTTTGCTCACAACGGCCCGCAGAGCAGTGACTGCCACTCGGGGTGAGGGCGGAAAACCTGCAAATCGTCAGCGGTGGCCAGACCTGCACGCCGACCATCTGCAGGACGGCCGAAGAACTGGAAAGCAGCAGGGCAGATCACTGCCGGACGTGACGCTACGGTGCGTGCGCATCTACAAGCCGCCGTCGGACAATCAGGACATCGTACCGTGGCGCGCAGTATGCCACGCCACCAACAGCGAACCCGGTGGACACAGAAGGATCTGCGGGCCACGACGCCCGTCAGACGCAGCTGGAACAGAGCATCAGCGCACTGGGTTACGCCTACCGCACGCAACGGATGGAAACGGGCACCACGCCCGCAGGACATCACCAGAGTGGTGCGGCAGCCGGAGGCCGTACCGCCGTACGTGGCGGCGAGGCGCACATCAGGCGCGTTTTTCTCACGCGTGCGAGCACTTTTAAGTGACAGCTTTACGGCACCATCTTTACCGAATCGCCCACGGCGCCCAGGTGCAGCTGGCCGCTGCAGTGCCGTATTTCCGAGAACTGCCGCGCCGCCGCCCGGCAGGAACGACACCCAGTGTCTGCAGTGCGCTATGCGGTGTCCCGCTTCGCACTGCCATGCGGATGGGGCAGCCTGCTGGCGCTGCCATGAACGTGGGGCTGGCGCGGCTGGACCACCGTACGCAACTTCGGCAGCGCAGGGGGCTGATCCGAGTCCCGTGGCGAGGCGTGGTTCGTTCAGGCCCGTGAGAGGGACGTGTCCAGTGGCGGCGCTGGTCCAGCCCTACGGCGGAAGGCGGAGGTTTCGTGCAGCAGCTTCCCGGCTGCGGCCTTCCGGCGCGGGGATCTGACGAAGCGCTGCGGCGGGCAGGAGTGCAAGTTGACCTCCTGAAGCTACCGCTCAAGCGGTGGGGTGGCAGCTCGCCACTCGCTGGACTAGCATCGCCTTGCCGGACCGAAGTTTTTGCTCTGATGGCCGTACCATTGCACGCGGCAGGCTTTCGGTCCCCAGTCCGTCGCAGCCGAACCGCGGTGCTGCTGCAGGTGTGGCGTTGGTCCCGTAGTATTTTTCAAGGCACGCGCGCGGAATTGCTGCGTGCGGCATCTGAGGGAGCCACGCCTCCAGCCGATTTTGCACGCCAGTCGCTGGAGGGTGGCTGTCGATGGATCGATTTCAGGGTGAGCCGATGAAAGCGAGGTCTGGTGCCACAGGGTCCGTCCGGACTTCATTCCGACCAGCTGGACTCACTGGCGGGACAGGGGCGTCGGAACGGAACCGGATCTTGCGTTAACCGCTGTAGCAGAGCCGATGCTCGCGAGTCAGACCCGATATGGGTGCTTGCCCGGTCTCTCCGTTGTGCGGGCGCTGCGGTCATCTTCCGATGGTACATTGCAAACGCGCTCCCTGCTGAACCGTCGGCCGTATTTCGGGGCCCTCCTGCAACGTCCAGGTGTGGTTGCAGGTCAACCGTTTACGTTGAGATTCGGCTCTGCTGAGCGTCCTCCCCGCACAGGTCTACGTCACGCGGTCGCGTACCTGGGCGCCAGCAGAGGTGCGGTCCCTGCGCCGGGCACGCCAAAGCAGTCTGAAGTGGGCAGGTTGGCAGAGTATGGCTGTTCAGGAAAAGGTCTGTGCCTGCGTGGATAGCCTAGGTGAACTCCGTTAGCGCGTGTCCATTTAGTCTGACCTCGTCTTCCATCGGCCAGCCACGGCTCGTCTTGAAATTCATCTCTGCACGAGTGCAAAGCCATTCTCTCTGCGTCCCTTTCACCGTCATGGTCATATTGATGTGAAGAGCTGGGCAGAATTGCAGCTGATACAAAAGACATTGGTCATTACTTGGGTGCCCATGTTTAAGGCCTGAAGCCACCCTTGGCAGGCTGGTGGCGCGAACTTGGTCCGTGGATAGACGCCGCTGCCTGGACTGATCAGCGCACAGTTGTCGTCCGGGTGTTGATCGCTGGGAGTATGCCATGATCCCTGGATAGCTTTTCGCCTTCGTGGAGTAGGGAAGGATTTCACCACTCAGCGGGCGCGACTGCAAAACATCTGCTCGGTCGCGGACGAAAGATAGGTGCTGCTGCGGAACGTATCGTATGAGCAGGCGCGTGGATTCCAGCAGGCGGCATGATCGCCTGGCCGCCTCAGGCTGGCCATCGCGTAGCATGCATTTGCCACTGTTTTGGCTGTGTGGTTGCGCCGTTCTGCTGGGTCCCTCTCGTTGCCAGCGTTGCTCGAACCCTCGCATGTCTGCCTCTGCAGTGGCCGGGCTGGTTTTGCGCCTGTCGCAGTCTGGGTGGGTGAGGTGTCCTCCGCTGAAACTCGGGGCGGGCTGCGATGCGCAGGATCTCTCTCGTATCCGCAGCGTTTGCCACGCTGTCGCCTGAATGCGTTTGCTGGGGAGGTGAGTAGCAGCGCTTAATTGCCAGATTACTCGACAGGGCAGTTGGGCTGCTGGGCTGGCTTTCCTGCCTCTGAATCACCCTCCCTCCTCTCGCAGGCCGTCAGAAACGTGCATTGAGACTACAGTCCAGTCGGCATGAGACCGACAAAGCTTGGGTTTGGGAGGCTCTTTCTTGTAGATTTCTGTATCTCATTTAGTGAATATGAAACGGGTGTGCTGCGGAGTGCCTTTCATCCGCCAGCCAGCGCTTCCGCTCTCCATGCTGACGAAGTGCCCGCCTGCGCCGATCTGCAGCGGTAGAACGTGTTGAATAACCGCCATATCATCTAATACCAGGTAGTAGAGCATTGCGTACACATGTAACGGAGTATGTTGGGTATAGGGAATCCTAGGGAGGCGTGTCGAGTGGTCACTCCCGTAGCCCCTTCCAGATTTGAACGGCCCATTTGCTCAAGCCATACGGTCGCGAATCCGGATGGTCATCGGCGTGGAGGGTTTCCTCACCGCGACATCGCTGTCCCTGCGCGCCGTCCGCCGTCGTCTTCCTCGCGGTAGGCATGCATCAAGCGACCAGACAGCGACGACCTCAAGGCCCGTGCGTGCTTCGCCTGCCACGAGCGCAGCAAAAGGCCGAAAGGCAGAAAATCCCGGCCGGAAAAAGCGCAGGCAGCGCCACGGTCACGACCAGTATTTCAGAAGTCTCATCATCAGTACCCCCGCGAGGCCATCCGGCTGTTCGACCCGAAGCGTGGCGCCCTGCTGGACGACGAGTGTCGTCATCACGCCCATCTCCGGCAGGAGCTGCCGGCGGACCGGCTGGGCGAGCGCTTCCATGAACGAGCGACTGGAGATTCGCGCTGGCCCGACGACGGCGCAAGGCGATCACTCATCGCGATCGAGGCAGCAGACCGTGCCCAGCCGCTTTTCGCCTCAGAAGATGGCCATCTACTATCTGCTGCTGTCGGAACTCTACAAGACCGACGCGATTGTACCAGATCACGTATTCCTGCACCCGTGGCCAGCGACATCTCCGGAGCAGCTCCGAGGTCATGATGGTGGATGACGACGGTTCGCGTGGTTCCGCGTATGAAATCGGTGGTCTCGCCAGACTGGCAGGCCATCGACCACATCGACTACGGACAACGTGGTCGAGCAGGTGCTGCTGACCACCATCGGCGAGGGGCTGGACGGAGTCGACATCGTCAGCGAGGGCCATCCGCAACCCTGATCCGGCTGAGAAGGACATCGACGTGTTGAATTTCGAGAGTTCATCCGCGCCTGGCACGGCTTGACGCGAAGAAGAGCAGCGATACAAGAGATCATGCACAGGAGGACGCACATGATGAGCGTACAGGAGAGCTGGAGCGCAGAGCGAACGTCAGTGAGCTTCGGGGGCTGGGGTCAGGCGTGAGGAAGGAATCCAGATCGGTGAGGGGCGTGGCAAGCTGAGAACGCCCGCCAGACCTGATCAGCCTGCTGACCGCCAGTTTGCAGCGCCTCGGCCACTGCGGTACTGGACGGGTGGAAGCGGCAGCCAGGAGGACGCTTGCGCGCTGGACGCTGGCGGTGCTCACGCCAACCGCCGGGAGGACGGGTTCCGGCTGCAGATGAGGGGCGCCCCATGCGTCTGTGTCTCGCCTGCGGCACAAACGGCGCAGTCGGGCTCCTGACGGGGCTAATCACGCGTTCCGGTTGACGTTGGCATACCCGTGCCGATAATTGGGGTCTTCCCGTGTCCGTCACCCCAAGGGAGACCGCACCGATGCAGCCCTGATCGTTTCCCGTCAGGTCGTACAGGGGGTGAAGGATTTCCTGCGGGCGGCTTTTTCAGGGTCGGACATGCCTGTGGGGATGGCCGGGGCAGACACGGCTGCCGGGGTCTTCAATGGTCATCAGTCCGCCGGCCTGCCCCTGTCGCAGGCGGTGGGGAAGTCCGCTTCCATGCAGGGCATCAGCCGCATCCAGAAGCCTCCTTCGACGGCCTCATCGACCGCTTCATCGATACCGACGGCAACCTGTTTCGTGGCCCCTATCTGACGCTGCCGCTGCCGTTTCCGGCCCCAGCACGCGCCGGCCGATGGCCAGCCCGCTTTTCCGTGGCTGCCTGCCGGTTTTTGTGCAGCCCATCAGGGCCGGGCCTTTGAACGGCTCAGTGGCAGTGATGCCCGCTCCACTCTGGTGGCCACGGGCACCGGTTCCGAGCAAGACCGAGTGTTTTCTTTATCCCGTTCTGGAACACTGCCGCTTGCAACGTGCCCTCGGCCGTCCGGGGATCAAGGCCATCATCCTCTACCCGATGAATGCGCTGGCCACGGATCAGGCTACCCGGCTGGCGCGGGAAATCGTCAAAAACGCCTGCGTTGCAGGATATCCGTGCGGGCCTGTACGTGGGTGATACCCCGACCAGCTCTCGAAAACGGTTCAGCAGCTGCCTGACGGCCGCTTCACGGTCATCACCGACCGTCATGCGCTGTGCGGAAACCCGCCCGACATTCTGCTGACCAATTACAAGATGCTGGACTTCCTGCTGCTGCGCGCCCAGGATGCCCAGCTGTGGTCCCGTCAGCGGCCCGACACGCTGCGCTATCTGGTGGTGGACGAGGCTGCATACCTTCGATGGTGCCCAGGGCACCGGACCTGCAGCCTGCCTGATTCGCCGCCTGAAGGGCCGGTTGCGAACGCCGCCGGGGCAGCTGGTGTGTGTGGGTACCTCGGCCACGCTGGGTGGAAGCTCATCTGGCGAGGCTGGCGCCTCCGACCTGGTGGCCTTTGCCAGTGACATCTTTGGTGAACTGCTCGATGCCTCGGCGGTCATTGCCGAAGACCGCCTGTCAGTGGCCGAATACCTGGCGGGAGAAGATGTCGTGTACCAGAACCTGCCCAGCCTGCAGGATCTGGAGGCGCTCGATCCCGATGGCTACGACGACCCGGCAGACTGGCTGGCCGCCCAGGTGCCACTCTGGTTTGGAGAGTCGCTGGAGCATGGCTGCCGGAGCAGACGGGCAGCAGACGGTGGTGCGGGTTTGGCGGGCGTCGGTGCGGATGTGCCTGCCGAACGGCCAGCCGATCCGGCCGGGACACATGTAACTTTGCAGCCTGGCCGGGGCCAGGCAAATCGAGGTCGAGCAAATGCGGCCATGCTGGTACAGCAGCCAGTACTGCGTGTACGGTTGGGGCAGGGCATTGAAGCGGCACGCTGCCTTTCGCCAGCTGCTCGACGATGTGCAGCAGCAGCAAATCGGTCCCCGTGGCCAGTCTGCTGCACCTGATGTCTCGCAGATATGGGGCTGCGCTGCGGCCGCAGCCGGATGCGTTGCCCGGACAGCCGCAGTTTGTCTGGCTGAGCCTCAACAGCCTGCTCGGGCTGGTTGCGCATGCCAGGTGCTGCGCAGCGTAATCCCGCAGTACGCATCACCGAAGCGGATCTGCGCTTTTTCCTGCAGGTGAAGGTGGAAATCTGGCTGCGCGAGTTGCGCCGGATGGGTAGCCTGCCTGCCGGGGGTGTTGCCGTCTGTTGCGGGCAGTGGAGTGGCAGGAGAGCGGGAGACATCCGGAAACAGCGCATTCAGGGTGTTGCAGGGCGCAGAACATCCGGGCTCGATTCAGAGGGCGGAAAGCCCGAGGTCGATGAGACACCCGGAAATGGTGCATCAGAGGACGATGGGGCGGATGACGACGTGCAGCTAGCCGGTGCTGCGCACGCCGGGTTGCCGCGAACCCGTCCATCGTGCTGCGGCATTCGGATGACCTCGGCCGCGAGGAGCGCGCCCGCCTGTGGCTGCCGGTCGTGCATTGCCGTGACTGCCGGGTCATGGGGTGGGGGCTACCCGCCCGCGCAACGCCAGCACGCTCGATACCGACCTGCAGACTTTCTATCAGGCATTCTTTTGCCCAGAACACGACCACACGTTTTCTGTTTCTGCCGTCGGCGTTGCCCGATCTGGAGCACAGCCAGCTTCGGGCGGATTTTTCAGCAGCGGCGGGTGTGCACGTTGTGCGGCGCCGAGCACGCAGGCCGTACCGTACTGCACCTGCCAGGACAATACCGCCAGTCTGTCGTCCACGCTGGTGGATGTGCTGATGACTGCCAATCTGCGCCAGCGCACGCGCAACGGCGCAAAGGCTCACGTATTCCAGCCATGACTGCCCGTTCTGCGATGGCGGCAACACGCTCTCCATCGTGGGCTCGCAGGCGGCCAGCCTCCGTCTGCTGCGTGGTGTTGCAGCAGCTGTTTTGGTTCTGCGCTTCAACGCCGACAAGAAGCTGATTGCCTTTTCCGATTCTGTGCAGGATGCGGCCCACCGGGCCGCTTTCTGGCTGCGCACCTGGCGGCTCAATTTTCGTCCGGCGCTGGCGCAGGTCATCGATGCCTGGCTGGAACATGGCGTGAAGACTGGTGTTGGCCGACGCTGGCCGACCTGCCCGGTGCGTTCGAGGGCCTATGGCTGCAGGGATGCCGTCCCGTTTGCTTCCGCGTTCCGCGCCATCCGCGGGAGGAGGCCCTGCCGGCACAGGAGGCGGTGGCCGGGGCGATGGAAAAGTCTGCGCTGATCCGCAGCCTGCCCGATACGCGGCATCGCGCCAGTTGCGTCCGCAGCTGCTTTTTCCGGTGGCTCGCCGCACGCTGACGCAGGGGCGTTACCTGGCGGTTTCCTGCCACCGAAGCTGCACTGGCTGCACGATTTCACCCGACTGCTCGGCGAAGGGACATTGCCGCCGGACAGCCGGCTGGATGGCGATTTCCGCCGGATTTTGCCCTGGCTCATCTGCTCGGAATTTGGCCAGGAGGCCCGCATCGGCCGCAGCCTCGAAACCACGCGTACCGCCTGGGTCGAGCCTGATGAAGACCTGCTGGGTCAGGCGGTGGACTGGCTGGCTGAACGCGCCCCGAGCAGAGTTGCAGCCCTGCGCGACGTGGTGCGCCACGGCCAGGTGCAGGCACGTCGCAATCCGAACGGTATGCGGGTGCGGTGGCACTGGAAAGACTGCTGCAGGGGCTGATCGACACGCTGCGCCGTCGTGGCGCCTGGTGGCACAGCGACTGCTGCACTACTGCCCGCTCGGGCAACAGCGCCTATGGGTACCGCAAGAATGTGACCCAGTGGGAGCTGCTCAGGGCAAGCCGTCGCCCGCGCTTTGCGCCGCTTCATCACGACCTGGACTGGGGCAACGGCACGGCCCTGCTGAGCGGCGACCTGCGCCAGCAGCGCGAGCTGAGTCTATGCGTGCTTTTCCCTCGCTGCACAACACCCTGGTGCTGGGGTGACGTATGTGCTGTGGGTCAAGCCGCTGGTGGGACTGGGCCATGCAGGCACTGGAAAGCGGCAGGCATCGCGACGTGCCGAGTGCCTGAATGATGGTGTTCTGCCCCGCGCCGTCAGATGGCCAGGGCAGCCTGCTGCCAGCATCTGGGGGCTGCAGCCGGAGGCCTTTGGCCAGCGCATGCCCGTTTCCCGGCGTGCCCTGCATGCGGCAAGTGCTGCAGGACAGGGCCGTTGTGCCGCCGAGCGCAGCTGTACCTGCACGGCCGATATCGAGCGCGTGGTGGCCCATGGGCACACCGGCCTGCTCGACCGCAGACACGTGAGCGGGTGGAAAGAACCCGTGCCCACGACGATGCGCCGGGCAACATCAACGTGCTGTCGGCACGCCCACGCTGGAGATGGGGATCGATATCGGTGACCTGTCCGCCGTGCTGCAGTGTTCGGTACCGCCTGCAGCAGGCCAATTATATCCAGCGTGCCGGCCGGGCCGGCCTGGCACAGGCAATGCGTTGCTGGTGACCATGGCCAATGCCCGGCCGCGACCTGTATTTCTGGGAAGATACCACTCAGATGATGACCGGCCATGTGCAGACACCGGGAGTCTTTCTCAACGCTTCTGCGGTGCTGGAGCGCCAGCTCACCGCCTGGACGATCGATGCCTGGGTTCGTGCCCGGGGGCTGGCAGCTACGATTCCCGTCACGGTACGGGACGTGCTGAGTGCCGTGCGCAACCAGTCGCTGACGCGCTTTCCCTATCCGTGGCTGAAGTTTTGTGGAGCGCATGCCGATGAACTGCTCGGGGGGTTTATTGCACTGTTCGAGGGCAACGGTGCGCAGTCGCTGCCCACGCCGTCTCTGGACGCAGATGGTTCCGTTCGGGAGGCACCGCACGGTGTGCCGGCAGACGCGCCCACGTCTGTGCTGTCGGCAGAAACCTGCCAGTGGCTGCGCGCGCTTCATCGGTAGGGACGCCGCCCTGGCTGCCAGCCGGAATCTGCGTCTGCTGCTTCATCTGTCGTGACTCCAGCGGGGGCGCATGGGGCTGTGACGGGTTTTGCAGCCCCGGGAGTGAGGGCGTCCGGGGCGCCGGAGCAGCAGCCGCTGGCGCTGAAGGTCATCACGCGACTCAGCCAGATTGCCGGTGATGTCGCGCAGTTCGGCAAGCTGCATGAACGCGCACAGCGTGAGCTGGCGCGTATCGAGGCCGAACCGGTGAAGGGCGCGGGCGCTGGAAGCCGAAGCCGAAACGTCGAAGGGCGAGATGAAGGCGCTCGACCGGATGATCGCCAGCATCGAGAGCCCGGCTCGCGCTGAACGTCCTGACCGATGAGGGGCTGCTGCCCAAACTATGCCTTTCCGAGCAGGGGCGTGACCCTGCGTTCGGTCATCACGCGCAGGGAGGAGGCGAAACCGGCAGTGAAGGGGTGATGCAGGCAGCGAGGGGCCAGGGGAGGCGCCAGTTCCGGTGGTTCCATGGGCGCGTCTTCTGTGGCGGGAGATGTGCAGAACCGCTTTGGTTGCGAGAATTCCGGATCTGTGCAGCATGGACGGGGCGCCGTAAAAGGGCTGATAAAAAGTCTGCGAAAAATCCCGGCAGAAGGGAAACGTCTCCTGGGAAGGGAGGTGTTTGAGTACGAGCGCCTCGGGTTCAACCGCCATCAGCGAACGGCGTCAACAACACCTCTGTGCCGGTGGGCGAGGTACAGATCGACCGAGGTGGGACATCTCGCGCACGAAGCCGCAGTGGTGGCGCTACTGCCAGCAGTGTGCCTTTGCGCGTCGAGGAGGAGGAGATACCGGTCCGGTCTGCCCGCGCTGCGGTGATGGCATGTGGCGTGATGCGGGGCGGTTGCGGGAGATGCTGCGGCTGGAAACCGTGTTTGCGCGTACCATGGACCGGGAGAGCCGCATTTCGGACGACACCGACGAGCGCCAGCGGGGCTTCTACGTGCGCCAGGCGCTGGTCGATGCACCGCCGAGGCGAGTTCGGCGGGCATGGGCCGTGCAGGGGTGGGGGCTTTCCGTTTGGCCGAATTTCTGGACCGGGTGAATTTCCGGGAAATCAATTGCGGCGAGCAGGGCAGCGACGCATCACCGATGAAAATCGCGGGGCAGGAGCTGTCCCGCCCGGGCTTTGGCATCTGCCCGGAGTGTGGCACGCTGCACCGTGCCCGCAAGGCGGAGGACATGTGGCGCAACCATGCACCCTGGTGCTCACACCGCAAGGATACAGCGGTGCAGGGCGTTGCAGTGCATTTTTCCCTGTACCGGAGTTTGCCAGTGAGGGCATTCGCCTGTTCCTGCCGGGGTAGGGTTTGCCGAGGGCAGAGGTGCCCTGTTGAGTTTCATTGCTGCGCTGCAGCTGGGGGCTGAGTCAGCGTTTTCATCGGTGCCGTGGCACACCTGCGCATTGCGACGGACATTCGCATGGCCAATGCGGAAGCACCGGAGCAGGCAACCACGGCCGGGATGGTGGATGGGCAGGGGTGCGCAGAGTTTCTGGTGATCTACGACAGCGTGCCCGGCGGTACCGGCTACCTGAAGAGCTGATGCGCGACACAGAACCTCTTTTATGAGGTGTTCGAGCGTGCCCATCATGCGCTGCGCACCTGTGCCTGCACCCGGAACAGCGAAGCCGATGGCTGCTATCGCTGCGTCTACCGCTACAGCAACAGCCAAGACCGGAAACTGATCTCGCGTCGCACCACTGGGTCTGCTGAGCCGTGCTGGAACACCGGGTTACCTGAAGCCGGTGGCGCAGCTGCGAGCTGCCCCAGCAATACCCTGCTGGAGAGTGTGCTGGAAGCGCTTCGTGGAAAGTGCTGCGCCGTGAAACCGAGGGTGGCGTTTGCGCTGCGTGAAGGGCTGTTCGAGGGCAAGCCGGTCTGGTGGCTGTTTGCGGCTAGACCGGCGCTGGCGGCTGGAGCCGCAGGTGCTGCTGGACGAGCGCCACGGCGTGTGCATCACCAGCAAACCCGATTTTCGTGCTGTGGCCCGTGACGATCCGGATGATCTGCCCATCGTGGTGTTCATGGATGGCTGGAAGGATCATCGGCACATCGTGCTGGACGACATCGCCAAGCGCATGGCCATTGCCGCAGCGGAGCGCTTCGTGGTGTGGAGTCTGGGGTGGGACGATTTGGACGAGGGCCCTCAACGGTCTTGCGCCGCTGGCGGGCAGTGCGCAGTGGCCTGGCCATACGGAGGTCGCGCAACCGGCTTTCGGGCGGCTGGCTGCCACGCAGCGTGTCGCGAACAGTGGTGGATTTTTCGTGCGGCGTCATCGTTCGTGCAGTTGCACCCGGCTGCTGCGCCGCCGGTGAATGCCCAGGGATTCAGGGGGCGCCGAGCGCTGCGCCGTCTGGCAGCCGTGCATGCCATCGCTTCGATGGGCAGAACCCGGCAACCTCACGGCGGCAGAAGGTGTGCTGAACGGACCATTCTGGCAGCGGCTGCGGCAGCATGGCCTGCTGTCGGTTCCTGGTGTGTCCGGAAGTGCGCGTGTGGGAGCGCCAGCAGGTCCAGCGTCTGCAGGAACTGCCGACACTTGCAAAGACATGTACATGAGGGCGTCCTCCCGTTTGTCGTATCGCACCATCGGTGGCGTGCTCCAGGCGCTGGTGGGGTGCGATGACGACACGTTGCGGGCCTGGATGCGGCCGTCCGGGCAGGCGCCCGTGCCCGCCCTGGAACCGCTGATACGCGGTGCAGTGGCGAGTGATGCATCGGACAAACCGTCGGAAGGGCACGCTGTCGGGGTAGAAAAATCCCATTGGCGCCAGCTGTGGCGGGTGCTGAACCTGCTGCTGCCGCTGCGGCGGATGTGGGCGGGCAATGCCGGCATGGATGGCCTGGAGCGCTTCGAGGGGCTGGGCACAGCGGCAGGCGCATGGCGGCCGGGCGGCAGCTGCTACCCGATGAAGCTTGGTCCGAAGCCTTCGGGATGTCCGACCCGGTTGTGCGCATGGCTGGCTGCGTACGCTGATGGCACTTTCGGGCGGGCGCTGCACGCCGTGTGCATGCAGGCGCTGCCGGGGTGGCTGCGGTGGCAAATCCGGGTACAGCTTTTTCCGGTGCGTCTGCCCGTGTGCTGCCCCCGCCTGCGGTGGGCTACAGCAGCTGGCCGATGCGCGTGGGTGCGTGCTGGCCGAGGCCGAGAGCTGGCCTGGGAGGGCAGCGTGGCGGTACTGCTGCCGGGCCGTGAGGCCGATGCCAGGACATTCACGGCTGCGGACTGGCGCGTGTTCGTGGTGCCTGCGCAGGACCATGCAGCACAGGAGCATGTGGTTTGTGAACCGGATGCACCGCCTTATGGCAGTGCGGAGATCGATTCCCCGACGGACGGGGCCGGCACGGATCTGCCGGCCGGTCTGGTGGAAGCTTTGACAGGAGAAGTGGCATGACGGCGCCCGTGAATCCGAAAGGTTGCCCATGGCAGACGCATCCCCTCGATGCATTCGGCGCGTTGCCGGCGCGAGCGAAAAAGGCGCTCAGGGCCTTTCTCAGCAAGTTTCGTGCCAACCCGCGTTCCTCGGCGATCAACTACGAGGCTGATTCATGGCGCGGCCCATCCGGGCATGCGTTCCGTGCGCATCACCCAGGAAATCCGGGCCATCGTGCTCAAGCCGGAAAAGGGGGATGTATACACCCTGCTGTGGGTGGGCCAGCACGACGCAGCCTATCAGTGGGCCAGTCGCCACAAGGTGAGTGTGCACCCGGATGTGGGCAGCATCCAGATTTACGCGGTGCGCCATGTGGAGGCGCCGGTCGCAGACAGCGAAGTGATGGACGGCCAGCGCCCCGAGCGCAGAGCTGCAGGTCGGAGGTCAGCCAGCCGGCGTTGCCGCAGGTAGTGGATCAGGCCACCCGCCGGCACCAGCGTCTGTCATGGGGCGGACCATCCCGCCGGCCCCGGCTTCTGTGGTGGGTCAGGCTGGCCAGCCGGCACCACCGCCCTCGGCACCAGCGCCGGTTGCCACGGCGGTGTCGGCACTGTTCCCGAAGCGTTATTTTCGCGACATGTCGGACTTGCAAATCCGTCGCCTGGGCATTCGGAAGACTGACATTTTCAGCGGTGCGGGCCATCCGCAGCGATGAAGAGCTGGAGGCGCTGGAATCGCAGCTGCCGCGTGAAGGTTTCGAGGGCCATCTTCATGCGGCGGCTGGTGAGTCGCTCGAAGCAGTGTATGAATCCCTGTATGGGTCGCGGGCTGCTGCCATGGGGGCTCCTGCAGCGGATTCTGCAGTGACGGGCGACGGGCAGGCTGCAGGTGGAGGCCTCCGTGATTGCTCCGGCTACGCCCGGTGCAGCTGAGATATCTGTACAGTCCGCGGGTGGGGCGGTGGTTCAGCCAGGCTACCGGCGCTTCGATACGGAGGATTTCGGGGCCGCACTCGAGCGCGCGACACCACCGTCGCCACTTCGTGGTGATGACCGGTGACGGGACCGACCGGAGGCACTCCTCAGCGCCTCGCTCGAACGCTGGCGGGTGTTTCTGCATCCGGCCCAGCGCCGGCTGGTGGAGCGCAGCTGGAGCGGGCCAGTAAAGGTCAATGGTGGCCCGGGCACCCTGAGACCGTGGCCGCCATGCACCGTGCCCGCTGGCTGGCCCGACGCAGTACCAGGATCTGCCCGGCAAAGCCAGTGCTGTTCACGACCTTCACCAGAACCCTGGCTGGGGACATTCGCCAGAACCTGGCGGCGCTGTGCACACCGGCCGAGCTGGACAAGATCGACGTGATTCATCTCGACAGCTGGGCACTGGGGGCTGCTGAAGCGTTTCGATGACTATGGATGCTCGGCCGCTCTATCGTTTGCGGGGACCGTGATGAGTGCTGGGCTCTGGCCTGGCGGGTCTGGTCGGCATCGGCATCACAGGCGCTGCTAGAACAACCCGCTGCTTGCAGAAGTTCCTGCGTGCCGAGTTCGAGCGCGTGGTGATGGCGGAGGCTGCACCACGGCCGATGAATACATGCGTGCCCGACGCGTGGGCGGGGCAGGCAGCTGGGCCATGCCCAGCGCAAGAGTATCTGGCCCATTTTGCAGAGTACCGGACACCAGCTGCGCAGCCGCGGACTGATCGAACCCGGAGATGCCTTCCGCGATGCCCGCCAGCTGCTGGAGCGCCAGCCACAGCCGCTGGGCATCCGGGCCATGATGGTGGACGAGGCGCAGGACATCAGCCCCGCCGCCTGGGCTGATCCGTGCCGCCGTGCCGCAGGATGCCAATGACCTGTTCATCGTGGGCGACCCCAACCAGCGCATTTACCGCCACAAGGTTACGCTGAGTGCGGTGGGTATCCATGCCGGGGCCGCAGCGCGCACGCTGAAGATCAACTATCGCACCACGGATGAGATTCGACGCTGGGCGGTGGCCCAGCTGGAAGGTCGGGCCACCGATGACCTGGATGGGGCAACGATGACAGCCTGAAGGGTTACCACTCGCTCACACACGGCGAAAAGCCTGACGTGATCCGGTCCGCCTCCGTGCAGGAGGATGTGCAGCACATTCAGGCCATCATTCGCGCGCATCTGGACGGCGGCATGTCTCCGGCGGGACGCTGCTTCCTCACAGCGTCGATGACGTTCTGCAGTCGGCGCCTCCGCTGTTGCCGGCGCTTTCCCCTGTGCCGGTGCCTCGCGCGATGCCGGTACCTTGCAAGATGCCGGTGCCTCACAAGATGCCGGGGTGGTGCAGCTGGCTCGCCGTGTCAGTGTGGTGTCGCGCACCAAGCGGGTGCTGGATGAGCTGGCTGGCGAACTGGGCCGTCAGGGCATCGCGCACCTGCGGCTGGATGCCGATACACCGGACGATGCGCAGGCCGCGGCGCCGCCACGGCATGCCGGGTGAAGGGGCTGGGTTCGATCTCGTGATCGTGGCCGGTTACAGGGGCGCATCGGCCTATGCGGCCGCGTTCAGCAGGGGAGGAGGATGCTGGCGTGACCGAGATTTCAGGGAACAGGGCCGAACGCTGCGCCTGCTGCTGGTGGCGACCACCCGTGCCAGAGCGGTATCTGGCGGTGCTGCAGCGATCATGACGATTCGCACGGGGCTGGTGCCCTGCATCCCCTGGTTGCCGTCCGTGAGGCCGTACGGGCGGCCAGCAAAAATATCTTCGGTCCTCTTTCGAAAACGCGGCCTGAGAATCCTGCCAGGCGCGGCATTCGGCGGGGTGCGCCTGATGGGGGCAGCGCTGGCGGGCGCAGCGGATACACTGGTCGCCCGGCAGACCGGCAGGACCGCCTTCGGTCCTTCAGGCGACAGGCTAGGGCAGCTTCTTGTGCGGTCCCTGGCTGGCGCTGTCGGTTCCACGACAAGGTGTCCCTGCGTTCCCGAGCAGTGCTGGCACTCGTTGGTCGAGGGACAGGCATGCTCATCGGGCAGTTACACCAGCGCGGCAGGTGGCTGGCGGCCGGGTGCCCTGGCGGCTGGGGCACCCTGATGGGAGGAGATGGGGGCAGAGCCGGGGCCCTCACGGGTGAACAGACCGGGCTGGACATGCCCGTGGTGCGTCCCGCCCTGCGTTGCCAGCTGGGGCAGGCACTTGCCGGGCGCATTCGGCCTTTCAGGCACTGTTGCAGGAAATGCGTTCGATGGGCAGCAGACATGTCCTGCTGCAGCATGTGCTGCATCGTTCTGCACCAACATCCGGATGAGCCAGCTGCAGATGTGGTTTGCCCAGGCGGAGCAGTCCCGCTTCATCGCAGTGGCTCGGCAGCCTGCTGGGACTGGCCGCCCCATGTGCCGTCACCGGGACGTGGCGCGCTGGGCGTCACCCCATCGGACCTGCAATACCTGCTCCAGGTGGGGACGGTATTCAGGCGCAATCTGCAGCAGCTGGCTGCCAGGTTACCGGAGGATCAGTCTTCCGGGGCCCAGGCCTTCCAGCATGCCACGCCCGGCCGGGTGACGGTGGCTGGCCTGATGACGGCGATCCGGACCAGTCTGGGCGAATCATGCCGGACGGCCTTCGTCGTGACGCGCTCGGATGTGCTGCATGTCGGAATCGACGGTGCCGGATGGAGACGCGTGGGCTGCATGGCGGCGCAGGTGTTTTGCCGCAAGCCTGGGGTTTTCCGCCGAGTGTCGTCCCGCCGGCGGGCGCTGTGCCCAGATGGTCGTTCACGCGCGCCAGTTCTGGGTATGCGAGCCCGGATGGAAGGCCGTGGCCGCAGAGGTCTGCGTGGTCATTGAGCCGCTTCCGGCTGACCCGCTATCGCCGGCTTTCCGGTACCGAGCGCGCGCCAGGCAATGCCAGGAGACGTTCTGGCAAGGTTCGCATCGACGAGACCGCACCTTGCCGCAGTCGTGCTCAGGCCCTGTCGGGGGCCGTATTTTCATCTGCTCTGGGTGGGCGAGTAACGGATCGACGGCCGACATGCCAGGCATGGGTCGCGCCGTATGCGATGCATCCGGATCAGGCAGCATCGCGGGTCACGAGCTGCGCGATGAGAGATGGTTGGGTCATCGCGGCGCTGGAATATCCCGCGCGACCGCGGCTGATCCCATGATCATTATGCCGCGCCACCCTTACGGAAGTGACGTATGGACGCGACGATCCGCTGACGCGGTATCGGTGCCCGTGCTGCGGGAGGTATCGGGTCTGCACGCGCGCGGGCGGGCAGTGATCTCCTGAATGCGTTTGCGGCACCTCGGTCGCCAGCCCGGCTTTCCGACCGGCGGAATACGGGCACTCGATGTGCCCGGGATGCTCATCCGGGAGGTGCGGGCGATCTGTACCGCCGCAGTGACCTCGATGGCGTCGAGAGACGCGCTGCCCGCGAACGTTCGAGCGCTAGTGCGCGGTACGCTGCCGGCTGTTCACTGCGGGACGCAGCCGTAGCGCTGTAGGACGCGATATCACTGGCTCCGGAGGCCGGTGCGCCGCAGATGAGATGCGAGCGGGCCGCAGGTGCTGCGGCAGATGATGCACGCCAGACATGCAACCGAGGCTGTCGCACCAGATGCCACGGGTCCGGATGGTGGCTCCTCCGCAGATGGTTTTCGTGATATGCCAGAGCGCCGACAGCAGCGTACCGCCAGTCGATATCGACGATTTCCGTGCCGCCAGATCATGCGCGAAAGGGCTTCGGCAGGTTTCCGTGGTTGTACAGCGGCGGACACCGTGCTCGAGCGGGCTCGCTGCTGCAGGGCACTCGCAGGCGCACGGCGCATCATGCTGCATCCGCGCAGCGCCGGCTGCGTGCGCCAGGCGGCGAACGACGGCGGGTCAGGGATCGCCTTGGTGCCGCGAGTACCGGAGCAGAGCCGGTGTGTGCTACCGTGCCCGCTGGCTGGCACGACATCCTGGCGCGCTGCCCGTGAGCGCTGTGCATCCTCAGCGGCGCCCGGGCTGCGGACACGCGCCGCGTGATCTGGCCCTGCCGTGCTCTGCCGAGATTCAGGAAAAATTCTGAGTCGTCAGCGTCGCAGTGAATTTCTCGGGCGGGATGAGGGCGGGCAGGCAATCATCCGTCGCCGTGTCCATTGCGGGAAAGGCTTTCGCGCGCCGTGGTAGTCGATGAGCGCAGGACATCTGTCCGACGGTATCGGGTGGCAACACATCCGCCGCATCCTGCTGGAACCAGCAGGAATGCGATTTTAGTTTCATCTTGCAGTCTGCTGCAGGGCGTTTGGGGCTTTCCACGCGTTGCGGCGATGAAGACATCGACGTATGTCTGGACATGCGGCATGTGCTGGTCGACTACCGCCAGAGAGAGATTCGCGCCTGGCTGTTTCCCGGATTCAAGGAAGACTGCTGGACGACAGCCTGCTGGAGCTACCGGTCGGTTGCGCATGCAGCTTCTCGTCAGTTCGTCCGTCACGGAGGAGGGATGCTCTTCTGCATCATATGCAGATCCTCGCGCACTGCGCAGTCCGCCATGACAGGCTACGCTGAGGTTACGTTGAATGGGAGCGTTCGTTTGACGACGTGTCTGCAGCGATGATTTGCATGACTGACCGTGCACAAGGCGCTTGACCGGGCGGGCGCCATGCGCGAATCTCTACCTGCGGTCGTACGTCCAACAGCGACGATCACGGGCATTCGCGTCTGTCGCGCGAGCAGCCGTCTCAAGGGCTGGAGTTCGACCTGGTGATTCTGGTCGAGTGACAGGACGCGACATCGACTGTCATCGTCGCCGGGCGCCGTTTGACTGGCGCGTGGGCGAGACGCGCCTATCTGTCCAACAGCTGCGCGTGCTGCTGGTGGTACTCTTCCCGCCGCCAGACAGCTGGTGAGTGCTGCGGCGGGTTGAGATGAAGGGGCGCGCGCGCTGTATGCCGGCGTAAGGATGCTCAGGCGCTGGACGGTTATTCCGATTGACGTACGATTATGCACGGCAACATGCCATAGCCGCTTCATGCGGAGTTGGTAACAAGTGGGTAAAGCCGGTCTGGCTGTCCGGCTGCCTGCGGCGGGCGTGGAGCTTCTGCACCCGGCTGCGCGAGCGGCGATATCGACGCATCGTTGGTGGATGGCGCTCCGCAGGCTGGCCCGTTCACTGGGCGACAGGAGGGCATCAGAGGGATGATGGGCGGGCATTTCGGAGTTTACATGCAGTCTGCCGGCAGATTTTCCCTTTCGGTCGTGCGAAGGGCCAATGGAGCATCACGGCCATTCCGTTTCTGACGTTACCTTGTGCGCTCTCAGAGACATTCTCGAACTGGTGCGCCAGTGGCGAGAATTCCCGCCGTCGAGTTCGACGCGATGACCTGCCGTCTCCGAGCGGCTTTGCGAAATCGTGGCACTGCCAATTTCCAGGGCGACCGGAGTGCTATTGAGGGTTGACGACGGTACCGTCAAACGCATCAGCGCGGATCTGGAACACTGGGTGATGGACACGGTGTTCAGCAGACGCATGCGCACGCCCTGCCCTTCATGAAAGGGTGGCCATGCCGGATGGCGAGGCGTGTGGCCATCGTGTGTCGTGACGCGGGGCGCTGCAAACCCTACGTCGCTTCGCCGCTTAACGGCCGGGAAGATATTTATATATATACGGGTAGGCAGTACGTCCGGCTGCCCACCCGCGAGCAGGCACGGTAGCGACTCTTCGGCGTGGTGGCCCTGCTGCGTGAGCTGCCGCCGCAGTGTCCGGGACACGACTCTCCAGCCTCGATCAGGCGCGCCTGTATCGGATATCTCCCGGGCCAAAGCATCTTCGCGGTGACGATGCGCCGCCGCCCGTTGTGCCGGCGACAGCCGGCTGAGCTGGGCGCCTCACGGGAGCTTGAGTCAGTGATGGTGCGCTGGGATGGCGTGCCTACACGCGTTGCGGTCCTCGTCTCCGTTTCATTTCGGGCGCTGGCGCTGCCACAGTCTCGCGTCAGACAGGCGCCGCTGGATGTCCTTGCAGGGTCGACACGCATGGATTATCAGGCGCAGGACGACACCGAAATCGACGCGATCCGCTGCGGGTGCCGCTCTGGTCCAGTGAGCCGGGCGCAGACAGCGCCTGCTGGGGCACGGTCTGGAGGTGGACGGTGCTCGACCCGGATCGAAACCCTTCGATTTCCCGCGACAACGAAATTTCCTTGCGGACGGCACGCGAGAGAGGAATCGGTGGCACGTTCTACATGCAGGGACGCGCACTGCGCGGAGGCCATCTGGAATGCCTGATCCATCGCGACTGGACGCACGCCTGGAGGTGGAGATCGTCAACTATGTGGACCGCATCACCATCCTGCCAGCAGTGCTGCTGACCAGTTCGGTGACGCTGGAAAAAGATGCTTTAGCTGGCCCGGCGCTCTCGCATACCAATCCGAGACCCATCACAGAGATCATGCGTATTGACTGCCGCTTCTAGTGGACATGCGCGGGATGGGCGTGCGGCGCAGAGATCGTGCTCGTTGACGCGCACGCCAGTGGAGCGTCGTGACGCCGAGTCAGGCCACCGCCGAAGATTTCCGTCGCGGGTGACGCAGCCTTCACCGCCACGTCGGCGTGGCGTGTGTCATGGACGCGCAGTCGTCGCGTGGGGAATGGGTCCATACACGCTGTAATCAGTCAGACGCGGTCGCATGAAATCATCGCGCGACATCGGCGCCACGCAGCGCACCCGCGCCGCTGGCAAACGGCGCTGGTTACTGCAACGCGCGCGGCCAATGGGGTCGATAGTGCTGGCGCTGACCAGTTCGATCGACATTCTGGACGGGCTGGCCGAGGCGCGCGGACTCTGGAAGTTTACATCAAGATGCTTCCGTGTCTTCACGCGCAGGAATGATGATCTTCGCACCATCAGATGCCGAGAGCCTGGGGCGGGACGCCTGCAGGGCGCATTGCAGCCAGGCAGCTGGTCCTCATTCCTGGCGTCGAAGTCTCCATCACCTGGGCAGGGCACACAGACTTCAGCAACAATCGACACTGCGCATCAGTCCGGCCAACGCTGCTGCAGGCGGGTCTGGCAATAACCGTGATGGCCAGCATGCGGGCGCGCGGATCATGACCGGGCTGGAAGGCATGGCGCCGCCGTTTTCGCGCGGAAGGGCGCTGCGTTTCGCGGCCAGTCACAGCCTCGCCGCACAGTGCTGGCGCTATCTGGTGGCGCAGGGCATCCTGCAGCAGCCAGCGCGGGGTGTTCGACCACTGGCTGGTGGAGGCAAGCCCGGCCGTGCCCGCAGCGCTGGGCTTCGCTGGCGGATGCCGTGGGCTGGTTCAGGGCGCAGGGGCACGGCGGTGCTGGCGCATCCAGGCCGTTACAGCGGCTGGACGAAACCCGTCTCTGGGCGCTGGCCGGGGGCTTTGGTGGCGCGGGTGGGCCATCCAGTGCGGTAGCCAGCAGGCTTAATGGGAGATTACCCCGCTTTGCACTAGGCGACGACTGGGCATTCAGAACTCAACTTTTAAATATAGAGACGCTGGCATGGGCTATTTGTTTTGTCTTGACCTTGGACAGCGGAGGTGCAAGGCCAGCAAGCATACATGTGCAAGTCCCTCAGTTTTCATCGCTGCGTGTCGTGTGGTGCCTGCATCGTGCCCTCGGGTGGTTCATGAAACACATCAAATCCACACGTCAATCCCGCAGCCGCGCAGTCGGCGGGTGGCCCAGTTCAGACCGGCGCCCTGGTGGCGCTGCCGCAAACGCCAGCTATGTGCTGGCCTGTCATCCTATGGAAGACAGGCGGGCGGCCGAAGCGGCTGCGGCAGGTGCGCGGCATCGACGACAAACACCTGCTGACGCTGATGTGTCGTGACCTGGACTCTCCCAGTGCGGTGGGCAACCGCCAGTTTCTTTCTGAAGGTGGACGCGGGGCTGCCGTTCCGTTACTGGCCACGGCGGTACCGCCGGCTGATGCATCCACGTCGCAAGACGCTGGTGCCCAGTTTGGATGCCTTTATCGTGCTGGCTTTGCTGGCGAGCTGGGGGCACCGCTGCTGTGATAACGTCGCTGATCCTGCCGGGTGACGAGACCCGCTGTCGAGCCGGATGACATCGGACCGCATCGGCAGAAAGCGCATCAGATCTGCGGTCGATGGCGGGGCGGGTTCGCTGGAAGGCCACCAGCGTCATCGACGTGACCGAGGGACAGGCCGTCATCCAGCGGGTGAGGCAGGCCGGTGGAGGCGATGCTGCGCTGGACGCAGGGTCTAGAATCCAGGCGTTTTCTGTCCATCTCATTAACGCCGCGGCAACCCATCCTCACCATGTCATCCATTTCACGCGCCAAGTATACCGGCATCACCACGCTGGCGGTCATCGTGCAGCTATGCCGGCGCCATCCGGCCGGCCATCGGGGCCAGCCGGGACCAAGGCGTGGACGCTTTTTCTTTACCGACACCAACTGCATGGAATCCAGTGTCAAGAACCCGTGCCAGCGCTCGACACTGGAAATCCTTGCTGGCGGCAAAAGAGCTGGATCCGGAATGGGGTGACTACTACTAGAAGGTCCGTGTTCCCGGGGCGCGGTACCTGACCTGCGTGAGCAGCCAGGAGAAACGCTCAACCGCGCACGCACGCCTACGGGCGGCCAACGACAGAGACACGAGGGCCGGTCTGGACTTTGGATGCCGACGTGACGGCGGGCCTGTATATGTATCCGGTGCTGAAGTGGCGGCCGACATTCTGGCCTTCAGTGCCAACCGGGTGCCGGTGAGGGCCGACAGTCCAGCATCAAATCGCCCGTGACGTGGCACCTTGCTTCAACCATCTGTATGTGAGACGCTGGTGCTACCCGCAGGTGCAGGTGGACGAGCCTACGACACGCTGCCGGGCTGGATGGCCGCAAGATGAGCACAAGAGCTACAACAACACCATCCATGTTCGCGTGCGCAGCTGAAACTCATTGCCACAGCATCATTGACGGATTCGCCGCCAGCCGAGCGAACCGAGGACACTGAGGTTCCGGCTGATACGCTATGCCGCCTTTGCCACGCAGACGGACGGCCGCCTTTGCCTGCCGCGTGCAGGGGCGTGGCGGGGGAACGTCTGCCGAAGCGGCGGCTGTTCAGGGCTTTCATCGATGGTGTGGCTCCGCGCACCGAAGGGGCACTGGTGGCCAGTCCGGCCCGGCATCGAAAAAACACTGCTGCGTGGTGCGGAGAGGAGGCGAGGGGTGGAGCGCGCCGGCTGCTGGATCTGGTCATGGGTGAGGCGTCAATTCGCTGGCGGTGAGGGACGGTTGCCACGGTGGTGGGTGGTGCAGGCTTGAGGATGCTGCAGCGACACTGCCGGCGACGGGCGGCACGCCAGCCTCGCAAACCATCGGCGGCGCGACGGCGGGGGAGATGCCTCTGCGTCCGGAATGCCAAAGCCGTCCGGAAACCAGTGCGCAAACCCATTCTCCAAGCAGTACCGCGAAAAGGACGTGATTCTATTTCAAAGCTGCAGCAGGGTAGAGGGCGCCGCTGGTCAGGGATCCGAAGGCATGCAGCGCAGTACATTGCCACTGAGGCGCTTGAAATGGACTGGTGACGCATCTGGGCCGCCGCAGAGCGCAGCAACCGCAGGTGCTGGGGAGGCACTGAAAACGCTGGTTGCAAGATGATCCTTGAGACCTGTGGCGCACCCTTCGTGTGGCGCCATCGTACAGAAGAGCATGAATGCGGCTGGTATTTGGAACGTGCGCGGCCAGTTCCGGCATTGGTTCAGCAGGTCATTCATATCCGTTTCAGGACACGCGCTTCTGCGCCGATACACCAATACCGGATATTGCATGCCTGGCCGGTCATGTGGGACGTTACCACGTCGACGCCACTTCTTCAGATAATCCGCACCTTCTGCGGCGGAATGGCGCTTGCCCAATGCCCCTGCATCATCCGGCAGCCCAGTTCGCGCAGAGGCCGCCATTTCCTGGGCAGTTTCCACGCACGGCAATCCTGCAGCTTGGAACGGCCAGGGTCATGATGGCCTGCATGATGGCGATTGCCCTGTCGTCCGGCAGGCCACGGATGAAACCCTGGTCGATCTCGAGCCACTGACCGGCAGGTTGCGCAGGTAGGAAGGGAGCATAGCCGGTGCCGAGGTATCGTCATCACCTGCACGCCCGGTTGCGCAGCACGGTTATCTGGGCGATGGTGCGCTCGATACTCGATCAGCGTGTTTTCCGGTCAGCTCCAGGCGCGGCGGAACTAAGGGCCGGATGCGAATTCTTCATGCCCTTGAGTTGCATGAAAACCTTCTTCGTTGATCTGGTTGGGGAGATGTTCACCGACACCACCAGGTTGCGGCGGCATTTTGCGTCCAGCTGCTGGCGCATTCCTGCGGGCGCGGCGAATGGTCCAGATGGCCAGCTGCTTCATCACGTTGCTCTGCTCGGCCGCGGGCGGGAACTGGTCGGGCGGCAGCAGGCCCCTGCGTGGGAGTGGCGCCAGCGGATCGGCGCACCGCCCACCACCACGGGTCGAAGCTGGCGATGCCCAAGCGTGAGTGCAGCTCGCCGCTGGGCCCGACGAGTTCGCTGCTCAAGCTGCACCTGCGCGACGCGGGCCGATTTCAGGTTGGCGCTGTGAAACGCACGTCGTTGCGGCTGGTTCACCGTGTGCCAGCGGCGTCGGCGCGCGGTCAGCGTGGCGGCGTCGTTGCCGTGCTGCGGTGAAAGCGCCACGCCGATGCTGGCCGACGGGAAATGGGCGCGCTCCTGCGGGAGATGAAGGGGCGTTCCACCGCCGCAAGTACCTTGCGGGCGATCATTTCCACTTTCGGGTCGATTCTGGTTGTCAGCATGGCCAGGAATGAATTCGTCACCGCCACCCGGCTGGCGATGTTGCCGGGGCCGATGGTGTCACGGAAGCGGCGCGATACTTCCGCACGAGTACCTGGTCACCGGCCTGGTGGCCGAGGGTGTATCGTTGATGGCCTTGTGGCGGTCGGGTCGATGTAGAGCACGGCCACGGCGTTTTGTTGGCCAGGCGTGCATCGAGTTTCAGAGATACTTGCGGTTGGGCAGGCCGGTCAGGGCGTCACTGCGAGCGCGGCGCAGCTGGGCTTCAGCCGTTCGCTGGATGTACTGGAGCAGCAGGCGCGACAACGTGGAGCCAGCTCACGAACCGAGATTATTTGCCCTCGAAGGTCTGGGCGGAGAAGAACAGCGGGGCCGAGGCGGTTTTGGCGTCCGAGCCATCCTTGATGGGGCGAGCAGGGCGGCCTTCAGGCCCAGCTTTTCCATCTGGTAGCGCGACGAAGATTTCGCACTTCGGCCGGTAGGAACGCATCCACAGTTCGTTCCTGGGCGAGCACCACGGCCTCGGTTGCCCAACAGGACGGTCTCGTCGCCCAGCCTCAGACATGGGCTGCACCGGCGGCATGCCCATTTTCCCGGATGCACACCCGCAGGGCGCTGGCTGGCGGGGCGGATGAAATGCCGCCCACCCAGTTGAGGGTTTCGCAGACGAGCCGGATCCTGCCAGGCACCACCGCTTCATCCTGGCCGCGGTTGCGGATGGAAGCCGGGCGATACCAAAGTTCAGCGCAGCAGCGGGTTCTGGTGGGCCTCGCGGGTGCGTCACGGCCCACGCCGCGGTAGCCGACCAGCCGTTTCTCGGTGAGGTCCGGCCATCCTGTTCGACGCCAGCTTCATCAGATATCCAGCTGACGACAACGACAGGGTGAAGAGCTTATTGCTCTTGGTCAGCACGCCAATTCGAAGTCGCGGATGCGCCTGCCCTGCATCAGGGGTTTTCCTGCAGCCAGCGCCAGCCGGCGTTGGGATCCTGCAGCAGGGTCTGCGTGCTGCTGCAGGTGTTCGGGCGGATCAGGCGGGTTCTTCAGCGACTGCTTTTGCTGCCGGGTCGGGGCCGCGTGCCTTCGCGCTGGCGGCGGGCCTCGCGGGCATCGTTGGCCAGCTGCTGGGCCAACTGCATCTGCCAGCCAGGGAGGTCGATGGTGGTCAGGTCCAGAAGCCGTGACGCGCATGTCGCGTGCCCAGTCTGCAATTCGGCAGGGATCTGGCTGGAGATCTTGCGGATGCGCGAAATCCGGGCCCAGCTCCCAGTCCCAGTCGGCGCTCAGCTCAGTCAGTGCAGTAGTATTTATTTGCGTTCAGGCCAGCTGGTCCTCGCTGTGCTTGCGCTCGCTGATGTCCTGCGCCACGCCGGCCAGCCGCACCACGTCGCCGTGTTCGTCCACGTCGGGCGTGCCACCAACGCCTGAACTGGCCCTTGCCGTCCTTCGCGGCGGAATTCAGGTCGATGCGCTCGTGTCCCCAGCCAGCGCAGTGCTATACGAAGCGTTTCTGGTCCTCGGGATGCACCTGTTTTTGCAGATGAAGAAGGCCTGCTGCGAGACGGGGCCGTGGGCCTTTCAGTCCGAACACGTCGGGCATATCACTCCCATGTGAATGCGGCGGGCCTTCTGGTCCCACACCCGGGGCCGTTGTGCGCCAGCCCCTCGGCGGGCCATACTGGGCCTGCAGTTCCGGCCAGCTGGCGGTTGATACGCTTCTGCTCGCTGCCTGCCGGGTCCTCAGGCGTTGAGCAGGGCGTGGTAAACAGGGTCCAGGGCAAACAGGGCAACGGGCGCCATGTGGAAGAGATATTACGACATCCACTCCGGATAGAGCCGCCCGCCCAGCACGATGAGCACAGCCACGCACTGGGCAGCACGAGCCTGGCAGCAGGCGTCGGCGCAGGGTCGCAGGTTTTGCATAGAACTCGCGGCAGGGCAGGGTGGCGTCAGAACCTCCGACGAGACAGGGCAGGACGGCCAGACCATGATCGAGGTGCTGACGGCCCGTGACCGGCGCGCGTGCGGAAATTACAGTCATGAACGAAAAAGCGGAACGGATGGATGCAGGGCCGCAGCCCGGCAACGGATGGTGCTACACGGGCGATAGCCGGTGCCGGGCGGATGCCGGACGACCCCTCACCGTAAGGTTGGCGCGCGCTGGCTGCCGAAGCGCGGCGGCCATAGCCGGGCGGGCAGGCTGCTGGACTGCCTGGCGGGGGCGGCACACCCGGCTGGCCAGCGAACGCGGATATGCAGTGCTGGCGGTGGACCGGGATCCGGCCTGTCTTGCGCTGAACCAGCTGCCCGGCGTCCAGGCTTTGACCGATTTCCGGTGCGTGGGAAGTGGGGCGCGGGCGCTTTTGCGATCATCGTCATTGCAGTATCTGTTCCGTCCGAGGCTGGATCTGCTCCTGGCGCGGCTGGCCGATGGCGGCGCCTGATCTACGAAACCTTCGCGCGGTCACGGGCGCTATGGTGACCGTCGCGTCCGGCGCACTGCTGGCGGCCGACGGGTGTTGCCGTGGCCCGACGGGGCGGCCCTGCGTGTCTGTGCATTCGAACGGGGGATGCTGGAGGCGCCACGCCCGGCCGTCATCCAGCGCAGGTGGCCTGGCGCAGCACGCAGCCACCAGCGGCTGCGCTGACGCGTGTCAGGGGACAGATGAGCCCATGACACGCCCACAGTGGCTGATCTTCACAATGCGCCCGACGCCGGCCGGTCGCTTGCGCTAAATGGGCGGCTTACGGTTTTTCACGGTTCCGGCCCAGGCTTGCTGCCGTCACTGCACCATCCGGGTGCCGTGACGCAACGCCGCAGTGTGCCAGGGCGCCTCTTTCACTTCTGCTTTGTCTTCACCCCACCATCGGAGATGCCATCACTTGATGATCAAAGGCGGTCTGGTCGCGATCGTTTCGCCGATGAAGGCGGATGCGCTCGACTTCGACGCATACCGCAATCTGCTCGACTGGCATCAGATCAGGCACCGAACCATCGTGGCCGTGGGCACCACGGGATCGCCACCGTCAGCGTGGAGGCGCGCAGCTCATCCCGCGTGGCGGCCGAAACTGCCGGGGCGCGCGGAGTCATTACCGGTACCGGGGCCAACTCACGCGCGAGGCCATCGAACTCACCCGTCACGCCTTCGGGTGGGGTGGATGCTGCCTCGCTGCAGGTGGCCGCCCCTATTACAACAAGCCCTCGCAGGAGGGCGTGACATTCACCACCGTGGTAGGAGGGCGTTGTCTGCAACGTGCCGGGCACGGTGGCCGATGGGCGCGTTGCGCTGGCGACGGCGAACATCATCGGCATCAAGGACGCCACGGGCGGGCGTGGGCCGGGCGCATCATGCTGGCGGCGCGGAAGGCTGCCGTCTGGCGGCGACGACGATTCCGCCCTGGGCCTGATGGCCATGGGGGCACACAGTGTCATCTCGGTCACGGCCAGCGTGACCCCCGCGCCAGATGGCCCGACATGGCAACGCGCTGGCCGGGTGATTTCGGCAAGGCGCTGGCCATCAGCATACGCTCTGTTCCGCTGCACGAACGCCGCAGGCATGGGGCCAACCGGTGCCCTGGTGGGCGCTGGCCTGTGGAGCGCATCGCGTCGCCGATGTGGTGCGGTGGTTGCCGCGGCACTGACCACGGTGGGCCCGGACGGCCGTGCTCGATGCCCTGCAATCCTCGGAGTTCTCGCCTGATGTCGATTTCACTGCATCGCGCTGGGGGTGCCCGCGGTACGGGCGCCCTGCGCGCTGTCAGCCTTACCGTGCGCGACGCGCTCGACGCCGACAATGTCGAGTATCGCGAAGCCCGCAGTGACCCTGCACTGGATATTGCCGCCCGACCTGGTGGCCCCGAGGCCGACAGCCGTTACCGCCGCGATGACAGCCAGAGCCTGTCGACTTCAACCGCGGCGCGACCAGGCGCAGGGCGATGAGCAGAGGCGCATCCGGCGCCAGCGTCTTACCCCAGTCACCAGCACGCGCACGCATTGCAGGGGCGACCCGCTGGGTGTCGGTTCAGACCTCTCTAACCCGAGAGATCAGCCGCTGCTGTACTCGATTTCTGGGCAGTGCGGGGCTTCCAACCTCGGAAACAGCCCAGCCAGGCTGGGCCTGATGGAAACCGAATGGGCCGAGCGTTACCAGAAGGTCAGGCGCGGCATTTGCGTGGCATTCTGGCCCGCAAAGGCCGGCACGGTGTATGCCACCGGCGACCGTGACAGAACACCGCACCCGCCTGCGGGCTGCCAACGCGCGCAGGGCGGTACCATTTATCTTTCTGACCTACTACGGCCGGGAGAGCGGCTGCGGCGCCCGGAAGGAGATTCCATCTGGGTGTAGCGGCAACCGCCACGGCGACGCTGAAGCCGAATACCTGCAGCGCATCCTGGCGCATCTGGATGCCCTTCTTCGCGCACGGTGAACTGGGCCGGCGCGGCGGTGCAACCTCACGGCTGTGTCCGGGCGCTCCGGCTTGAGGCGAGATGCCGGGGGGCTCTGCCGGGGCTGCCGGTACCGCGGTGCAGCAGCCGGTGCGTCGGGAGTCAGTGCGTCCGGGCCAGTGCCGCCACGCGATAGCTGGTGCCGATGCGGCGGCTTCGCAGGGGCGAATAGCGCCGCGGCGATGGCGAATCCGGGCGCGATACCCGCATCGTGGCGGGGCCGAAAACCAGCCGTCGAAACTGCAGCTTTGGGACGAATTTCGACCGCAACTGGCATGGGCGTGGTGCTCGACTCGGCTCGACTTCTCCATCGAAGACCGCAACCGCGAGCAGGGCGTCTATGACATCGTCTGTGTCGATCCGCAGCGCCGGCGGGGAACCAGGGCACCTGGTCGCGCATCTTCTCGGGAAGCGGCGCGGGATCACAGGCGAGGCAGCACTACCAGCTGCACATCCAGGGCGAGCAGCCAGTCCACGGTGGAAGTCCTGCTGGCTGATGGCAAACGGCACAGCTCGGAAGAGAACCGCCGCGTGGCCGATGAAATCGTCCGCATCTGAACTGAGGCCCTGCGCTGAGGGCGGGCCAGCCCGGAGGAAACGCTGGGCGCCTGGCCACAAAACCCACCCGTGTCGAGCAGGTGGGGGTTTTGTGGCTGGCAGGCTCACCGGCCGTCTGTGGCACTGGCCGGCGATGGCCGGCATCGAATCACTTGCCAGGCTTGGCCTTGGCATCCTCGACGGCCTTGGCCGCGGCGTCACCAGCGGCGTCGACTTTCTCACCGGCGGCGTCCTTGGCGTTGTACGCAGCGTCATGGCTGCATCCATCTTGTCACCGGCAGCATGTGGCATCATCCATGGCAGCGCCAGCCTTGTCCTTAATGCTTGCTGGCGGCGTCGCCAGCGTTGCCACCGCTTCCTTGTGATCGACCTTCTGCGAAGCATTCTGCTTAGCGTCGTCCGGGCGCGCCTGCGCGGCTTCGGCGGCAGGATCACCGCTGCGGCGGCTGGGAATGGGGCGACGGCAGGGCGAGGCGAGATCGGTTTCGCATTTGATTTCTCGAAAAAGTCGATACAGAGGGTAAGAGGGATGGCATGGCATGCCCACCGTGTGCCGAGCCTGCACGCAGGGACCCGGTACGCGGTTCATCTAACCACCTGACTGGGCGGCAGGTTCATGAAACAGGGCTGTGAGCAAGGTTGCTCCAAATGCCCCGGGCAGAGCCGCGCTGGATCACATCCGGCACAGACCCATCAGGCCGGCGCCATGGGTGTGACTTGTGCCGATGGTAGCACCCGCACCACGGAATGTGCCGCCGATGTTGACTTCGCGCCCGACCGAACGTAAGTGAAGGCAGGTTTGATACGTTGCGTCACGCGTGGTGCATATCGGGCCAGCTTCCATACCTCTGGTGTGACTGCGCCTGCGGTGCGTGTAGATGCGGAGGGGCGGGCCGCGCTCCAGATCAGGGCGGATGGGTGGCGGCACTGGTTCCAGCGGATGGTGACCCACTGCCAGGTGAACGCGGCGAACCGAAGCGACATTCCACCGGGTGAAGTTTTCCAGCCCGTGGGACTTGAGCGCCACGGTCGGTACGGAGAATGTGGGTGTCGCCGTGGAGGCCACTGGACCACCGAAGTCGGCCGCAGTGGCCGATGGCCTGGCGGTGGCCGTCCAGCTATCGTTGCAGGCGGCCTCCAGCCCATGTTGGCGTGGGTGGCAATGATAGCATTGCGCCGTGGCGTTTGGCCATTTGCGCGGACAGCTTTCGGTCAGCACAGATGGCGTTGGCCTGCTGGCGCGAGTACTGCCGAGGCCTCGCGCATGGCCGGGGTGGCGAACGCTGGCATTGTTGCTGCCTTACCACGTGGATGGTGCCGCAGAACTGCAGCGAGCCGTGCGCCAGCGCATGTTCTCGGGCAGGCGTGGCTGGTTGAGGTCGTTGGGTCCTGCACCGACAGCTGGGTGATCATCTGGCGCTGCTGCTCGACGCTTGCAGACTTCGCCCCCAGGGATTCAGGGGTGGTGATAGACGTGCGTGCACCAGCCAGTTACGCCAGTCCAGCGTGCCGGGGGCGAAGGGATCGTCAGGGATCGATCCGCAGCCGCAGTCGGTCCATTCGTTGTCGCCAGAGTGTAGACCAGGGGTGCTGACTTGCGGTCTGAGCATCTCGCCGGTCGGACTGGCAGGATGTCAGACAGCGCTCGCGGCTCTTGATGTCACCACGTGCAGCACAAGTCCAGTTCGGTGTCGTCCAGCCCGGCCATGACGCGCTTGAGCCTGCTGGTCCAGCCGGTTGTAGAATTTGTCACCAGTAAAGCCGAAGAAGGTGAAGGGCGGTCGTTGTGGTCCGGAGGGAATGGTGCCGCTGCCCCAGCCGTCGTGCGCGACGCGCTGGGCGGCAGAGATGCTCCACAGGCGCCCGAGCTTCCAGGTACATGGGCGGCGCCCGGCGCTTCATGGTGCTGGCGGTGCAGGCCGTCCAGCTCGGAGAGCCGCAGCGTCGCGCTGAAGGTGAGGGCGGGGCATCGGCCCGGGCACTGGCCACCAGGAGGCGGCGGCCGGGCGAGGAGGGACCGTGACGGCGGCCGTCAGCGCCACCGCAGGGCCCAGCGCCGCGCAGAGACTTTCAGCTGGCAGGGGGACAGCTTGCATCGGTTTGCTGCTCATGATGAGGCATCAGGCCTCGCGCCAGCGTGCAGGTAGTCGGCGGCCTGGCGGGGGCGTGGTCGCATCGGGGTCGAGCGCACGCAGCTCGTCGAGCACCTGCCATGCTGCGGCGTCCGGCTGGTGTGGTGACTGAGAAGAGAGCCGTCTCCATTTTCCCACGCTGCACTGTCGGCTGCGACTACGTTTGTGCTGTCTTCTATGGTCTTGCGTGACTACACGTTGCAAGGGGGTCGAGGCACACGGAGAGTCCCTGGTCGGCGCAGTCTGACTCCAGCCTCTGCAGGACAGACTGGGCGTTGCTGCGAGCCGGCCGGCAGTCGTGAGTTGAGCCACCTGCAGGCCGTGGCTCTTGCTGGCGCCGGCGTGGATCTGGTGCAGGAAGACGATGCGCCCGTTGTGCTCGGTGGCCGAGCGGTGCAGGTTGATGCAGGCATCCTCGTGGCTTTAGCCAGCTGGGTGATTCGAAGTAGTGCGTTGGCAAGAGCGTCGAGCAGCGGCGCTGCACCAGCGGGAGTGCCGGGCAATGGCGTGTGCCAGGGACAGGCCGTGGGGGTGCTCGTGATCTCGTCGACCAGCACCAGCAGGCGTTCGGTGGCGTGACGGTGGCGACCGCCACGTTGAACACCACCCCATGAAGGTGGGCGCCCGCCAGCCAGGTCGTCGGAGGCGCCGATGCGGGTGAAGATGGGTCTGGTCTCGAACACTGCGTGGCGCCTGGGGCAGAATGGCAATGGGCATGACGCAGCGGGTTGCCGCCATGTTGGGGCCGGTGATCAACGGCGGGTGGAGAGGTTCGCGATCCGTTGGCGTGAACTGCTCGACCATGTCTTCCGCACGGATGGCGACCATCCTGCACGCGCAGACCGGGCACATAGCAGGCGGACAGCGCCAGCCGCCTGGCGACTACCTCGGCAGGCCCTGGCGGGCATCCCAGATGGGCTGGCCGGTAAAGCCGCAGGGCGAGCCGTGTGCGGACGCAGTTCGGCCCAGCAGCGCCTCGTACAGCACCGCTGCGTGGGGTACCCGTTCGCGCGCCGACGGTGCCTTGTCCTCAAGGCGCTAAACGCCGGGGTGATGTAGCGTTCGGCGGCCTTGAGCGTCTGGCGGCGGCGCCGATGTTTGTGGGTGGCGGCTTGCGGCTACCTCGATGTAAGCCGTGCTATTGCGGCAGCCGCCCGGGGTGGGGATACGTTGCATTCACGTTCGCGGGTTTCCATGTCCGCCAGGAAGGCGTCGCAGCCAGTGTCGACGCAGCTCGTCGAGCTGGGCATCGAAGAACTCCAGGGCCGGATCACGCCGCCGTCGCGGATCATCGGGCGGGTTAATCCAGCAGGGTGGCGCGGGCGTTCGGCAGTAGCCGGATCGACCTGGGCCGCTTCGTCCCGCCACTGCAGCGCCTGCCAGCAGGGCCGGTTGGTATCGGCGTCCTGCCCAGCGAAGTGCTGCAGCTGGGCCACGGGCGCCCAGCACCGGCGAACTGTCGCGCAGCTCACAGCTCGCGGCCGGGCACCGTGATGCGCGAGACGGTCGCCGATGTCGGGCCTGGTCAAAGCGACGCGATGGGATGCACCAGATCTTTCTGCAACCTTGGGGCCACCAGGGCCTGGCAGCTGCACCACGGCGTCGCGGTCCTGCGGCGGGGCGGCGGCCAGTCACGCAGCAGGCGGCTGCCGGCCGAGGTGGCGCAGCGGTCCCATGCGACGGCGGTGAGACGATATTCTTCCTGCAGGACGGACCAGCTCAGGTGCGGGCCACTGGTCGATGATGATGTGTGCCTCGCACGCGGTATCCGCGGATGAACTTTACAGGTGCCGGAATGGCCGATGTTCTGTGGCCCAGGCAGGCAACAGTGCACCCGCGGCGGCTGGCCTGCTTCGTCGTCCTGCAGCTCAGTGGCGTGCAGGGTCTGGATGCGAGGGCTGCACAGGGTACAGCGCACGGGCGTCAGAGCGCCAGTCAGGGCGGGTGAGAATGGGCATGACGGGAACATGCGCGGGCGGATGCGTTCGAGCAGCACCACCGGTTGCGGGCCGCCGATTCCGACACCAGCAACTCCTTGAGGGCGATGCGCTCGATCTCGGCTTCAACTCAGTTCGAGCAGGGTGGTGCAGCGGCCACTGGCGGCTTACGGCGTTGGCCAGCGTGGCGCGGCGGCCTCGCGCGCGTCCCTTCCGTGCTGCCCTGACCGTTCCCGGCGGCTGCGGGCGGCAGCTCCTCGCTGCGGCTGCGTTCCGCGAACACGACGGCCAGCGGCCCAGTGTCGCGTTCGGGCGAAGGCCGGCATGGTGAGTGCGGTGTGATGGTGCGTACCACGCGCGTTCCACCGGGCCCCTTGCGGTGGCCGGATCGCCGATCTGTTCGCGGTGGCCGCCGACTGGCCAGCGCCACCAGCCCGTGCAGATACTGTTCTAGCGCGCCTGCACCGGCACGCCGGCCATGGGAGATAGGCTCGCCGGCCGAGGTGCCGCCGTTTGGTGAGGGTGATCGACGCGTTTGGGGCGGCCTTCTGCGCATTTTTCAGCGGAACATCGTGAAGTCACGCCCATCGGTAGAAGGCAGCACATCCGGATGTAAGCCTTAAGGGCTCGGAGTACTGCCGCATCATCGGCGTGTGGGCGGAGAGGTCGGGTTCTGGATATTGGGCGTAGGGCGGGGAAGCAGGATGGAAACAGGGACGGACCGTGATGGTAATGCTTTGGGCCGAGGCATCCAGCATCACTTTGTGGACAGAGGTAACGGCAGGCGTCCATGACGGCGCGGTAAGATGCCAGGACAGAATGACATTATCAGAGCCTTGCCATGCCAGACCTGTTCAGCTGCTCCGGACCAGTCAGCGGCTTCTGGTGCGCCTCTTAAGTACCGGCGCAGCACTATCACGACCATGGTGGGGGTTTCCGATGGCCGATGATGTGCGCCTGTTCGAGAAAATCTCGCTGGAGGGCTTTCAGGCGCGACACAAGCTGGCGCCATCCTGGCCAAAGCGCGAAACGTTGAGCTGCTTGCGGCTTCGATTTCCGGCGGGTGGCCTTTTCGGGCCGGCCGATGTGGACGAGCTGCTGCAGGACAGCGGCATCGTGCATATCGCGGCAAGATCGAGGCCGTCATCCACAACGCCAGCTGCTTTACCGGCTGGTGGAAAGGCAGGTCGCTGTACTTGTGGCAGTTTGCGGCCGCCGCGTCAGGAAGCGCCCAGAGGCGCACACTCGCCGAAGTCGGTCCCGCTTTGTCAAAGGCGCTGAAGCGTGGCTGCGCGAGTTCGTGGGGCCCACCACGATGTTCGCCTTCATGCGGTGATAAGGTGCGATGGCGACCATCTGGAGAGCTGCGTCACCCGCGCCGGGTGAGCGGCGCTGCGGGACTACCGCAGGCCGTGATGGGGCTTCCTGGGTTTTCAGGTGAAAAACCGGGGAAGAGATGTTCCGACCTGATGGACCAAACATGCGATGGGCTTTACAGACAGTTGATCACCCGTTCGATGTGTGCACAGTGGGCCAGCGGGGCGCTGGGAGCGAAACGGCGTCGTTCAGGAACAGGCCGTCGGCGATCATGCGTTCGTAATCGGCCGCCAGGCGCCGCTGAGCATCGGCAGACGGTACGAGTTGCGGTCGTCCTAGATGGCTGCCAGATGATCGATCGGTGTTCCGTATTGCATCCTTTTCGCGGAAGAACATACCTTTGTGCTGCGCCACGGCTCGCGGTTCGCGATCCTGGATGGCTTTGTCAGCAAAGCCATGTTCATCGAGCCTGGCCACGTCGTGCCGGTGACGTGAAAACCGGTTGCCGCGAAGTTGCTGCAGCAGAACACATGGATGGCAGTTGCCTTTCCCCAGAAGATTGCGCTCTGCACGCATGGCCCGGCGACGGCCCGGAAGCAGTTTCTTTAATGACCGGGCATGTAGACGATATGCCGCTGTTCATTTCTTCTCAGGGCGGGCGATGCCAATTCGAGCATGACGGATGCCGTCACACTAGCCAGTTCACAGGCCAGGGCGGGATGGTCGATGAAGATCCTGTCTGCTCGGACGGAGAGTTGGCCGTGGGGAAGCTGCGCTGTGTAGCAGGCCGCAGAAAGGGGATGGCAATGGTTTGTACCCGGTCCGGAAGGCGCGTGCGGATGGCTTTATCACTTCTTTCCTGACTGGGGGATGCCTGCGGGCAAGGGGTGTGGCCCCCCATGATCCGTCAGGTCTGGTGCAATGGCCGGATATCGTATGTGGTCGATGTCTTGAAAATCGTTCGATGACATGCCACGCCTTGAACGAGGAAGTGCCACCCTTGAAAACGAGATCGTCACCGAGCTACGAAAACTGCTGGAGCACCCATACGACGAAGATGTCCTTTTCGGAGGCAGGTGGGAGGGGCGACCACTGGCATGGGCAGCATGCTCGAGTGCAGCCAGCTGGTCTTCGGGCAAGAAAAGGCCGAAGAAGGTTCAGACATGATGGATCAGGCGGCCGCAGGGTGGCTGCTGATACTGGGCCAGCCGGACGGGCGGCTGTGCCCGGGCATGGAATAGCGCATTCTGTGGGCAGGCGGGAAGCCGGCTGCGCAGTATCTCGAACTTCGGGTGGCTTCCTGGGGGGCCGTTCCAGGCCCAGAACTTTGAACAGCTCGCCCGCGAGCTGGCCCGGCAGCAGCAGCTGCCGAGCGGGAGCATGACGCAGTTCGACGGTTGCCAGCCCAGCTGCAACTTCAGTCAGGAGCCGGAGGTGAAAGGGTAGATAGCGCGGGTGGGAACCTGGGGGTCAGGCCCAGTGCATTGGCTGCAGCGGCACCGTGCGGCACGATGGTTTCGCCGCGTTGCCAGGCGAGACCTTCGATGACGCGTTGCCGCCCCGGGCGGTGACTGCCAAAGCGTGTCTGAACCGGCAGCGTAGATGCCCAGGCCACGCAACAGCTGGCCACGTCGCTGCAGGCGTGAAAGGGGTCTGATCGATGGCTGCGCGCTTGCCCAGATGCAGCAATGTGCAGGTCAGCGGCAGGGTACCTTCGGCTGCCGGGCTGCATGTTCGAGAATCTGCTGGGAAAGTGAAGCCGCCAGTCTTCTCTGTATGTCAGAAATAGTATGGGTTTCTGACGGGAGTCGAAATACAACGCTGGCCGGTCGCGCGCCGTGTTTTCTCGTTCATCGATCCCCTGCTGAGACGTCGTGGGCGATTTGCTATTGAGAATGCGTAGTATCATAAACGGCATGCCAGAAACGGCCGGATGTGCGCGCGTCCAGCGGCCGAGGGGCTGCCCGTGGCGCTGGCCGTCCCACACAACAGAGATTGCCCCCATGCAGCGCTGCCGTCCCTGAAGGCAAGCCAAGAAACGTTCGCGTGACTCGCCAGATCGTGCGCCGTCGTGGCCGCATCTATGTCATCTTGCAAGCAATCAGCGCCTAAAGGCCCGTCGGAGGCGGGGCGAAGAACCGCAACAAGCACGCCTGACACGCGTTTCACGGTACCGGAGGCGGGTGGAGGAGACACTGCCCAGCGGCTTCCTGGTCACGAAGCGCCCAGCGCCAGGAACAGCGCGCTGACGCACATCACCACGGTGTAGCTGCGGGTCCAGCGAAGGCGACGTGGGCGGCCTGCACGGAGCGAGTCGCGGCTGGTGGCTCCCGCCGCCGGCTGTCACGTGCGGAATCCGTCGGGGTTGTTGTCTGTGATGCAGCCTGGCCGGCTCGGGCGGCATTCCAGCGTGAGCGGCGATGTCGGTGCCCGCAGCCGGATCGTGCCGAAGTTCGATGGAAGACAACGTAGAGTCCGGACGCAGGTACTGCCCTGCACGCGATGGCGAGCAGGGCGCCGAACTCTGCATGACACCTCTCCACCGCCGGAAGAGGCCATGCCGGCTGCGCCCGGGGGCGCTTTCGACGATGGTGGTGGAGGCCACCGAAAATGCGTGCGCCAGTCCAGCCGGCCAGCAGCAGCAGCCGCCAGGCTGAAGCACAGGCCAGTAGCCGTTCCCGGCTGGCCGGGATGAGTGCGTCTGCGGTCACGGAGGCCATGGCCGCACGGTCTCTCATGCAGGGGAGGCACCACATGCCGCGACGCGCGCCTGTGACGGCCACCAGCATGCCCACGGCCGCCAGCGCCAGGCCGCGGCAATCGAGTAGCGTGCAGACCCAGCCGGTCGCGTCCATGCGACCACCGAGGATGGCGCTGGGCAGGGTGCCGACGGAAGAGCACCGAGGCGCGCGCAGGCCGCCTTTCCAGCAGGCGCAGCAGCGCCACCCACTGAAAGCGCTGCGAGACGCCCAGCAGCAGCGCGCCACCGGTGCGTGCAAAGCGACTGATACGGCACCCAGCACGCCGGCGGCAGCGCCCGATTGCGAAACGGCATGAGAAAACAGCAGCGGATGTGTCCAGTGCGGTGCGGCCGGTGCACGAAGGTGCCGCTGCTGCTCCGCTGCACGCCCAGTGCCGGCAGCCAGTACCGGCAGATCTGCAGTGGTGGCTGCCGGCGTCTCTGACGACTCGCACCAGGGATGACAGGCGCGAACAGGGCCAGTACCGGGGACAGCAGGTCCCAGGGCGGCGCGGCGCGTGCGGTGTTCGGGGGCCACGGGCAGCTGCCGGCGAAGGTGGGGCAATCACCGGCACATTGATCAGTGAAGAGCGATCCCCAGTGGAGGTGGGGCCCAGCAGCCATGGCCGCCCAGCAGCGGGCCCAGGATGGCACGAGCGACACAGCGCGCGCCCGGGTGGAAATGCGCACGACGTCGCTCGCCGAAGCACACGGATGAGAGCCAGGTGGCCAGACGTAGCCGAGGCGCCCACCGCTCTGCAGTGTGATCGCGCAGCGACCAGCATGCTACCCAAACTCGAACCGGAAGCGCGGCCAGCAGGGAGTGCCAACTCAAGGTCAGCGGCCCTGCCAGAAAGGTGCGCCGAGCGATGCGGTCGCCAAGGGTACGGCGCCGAGCAGCAGGCCCGTGGAGAGAAGCAGTGTGGTGGCATTGACGATCCCACAGCCCCTCGGTGGTGCTGGCTAAGTGCAGGTCGTGCGTGAGCACGCAGGAGCCGTGAGCAGGATGGTGATGTCCACGGTTGTTGACCGGCAGCAGGCTCCAGACTGACCATATGAGTGGCAGCAGCAGCCAGCGCCGGAGGCCGGACGGGCCGTGGTGCGGCCTGGTGCGACGGGTGTGGCCGCGGTGGCGCTCGTGCCTGGTGACAGTGGTGCCTTGCCTGGTGTGACGGTCGTATTGATGGTCGTGGAGGGATGGGCGGCCAGCATGCCAGGGCCTCGACACAGCGCGTAACTGGCTGATGTGAGCCGCCCGGCCGGGTACCCCTCGCTGGTGCGTGATGGGACGGCGACGCGCCATGCGGGCCAGTCGGCCTCACCAGGCCGGAGGACGCGCCCGGCCGGTTGCGCCGCCAGGAACTCGTGCTGGAACAGGCACATGCGGATCACGTCGTCGCGTACTGGCCGCTGATGAAGAACTCGTGACTTCAGTTCGCCTTCCACCTGAAAGCCGAGCTTCTGGGTAGTGTGCATGGCCTGGTGCTGTCGCGGTCGACGATCAGGTGAGATCTTGCGAGAGATTCAGCACGCTGAAGCTGTATTCCGCTGGCAGCTGGCGGCCTTCGAGGCGACGCCGCGGCCCTGCGGTGATCGCGATGATGATCTGGAACTCGGCGCGGCGGTGCACGTGTGGTCGATTTCCACCAGCTCCGCCAGCCCTACGCTCTTGCAGCGATTCGACCACGCCAGCGGCGCTCCCGCTGGTCGCGGGATGTGTTCGTCATACAGGGCGGACGGCTCGTGGCAAAGGTTTCGAGAGGGCTCTCGAACCAGTAGCGCATCACGTTGGCGTTGTTGTCGAGCTGGTGCACGAAGCGCGCGTCCTCGCGTTCCAGTGGGGCGCAGCCGCAGGCTGCCTTTCTGCGGGGCAGGGCTTGCGGGGCTGCATCAGGCGCGCCGTGCGGGGTGGACGTGACGGGCGAGGACGAATGGCTGGACATGGAACGGAGGCATGGGTTCTACCGGACGCAGTGCCTGCGGGTGGCCGGACAGCCGGGCGGTACCCTCCATGCGGGGATGATGAAGATGAGTCAGAGCAGCGGGCCGGGTGCCGATCGGACAAGTCGGCCCAGGATCGTCTGGTTCAGCGCCCTTCGGCCGCCGGCAGGCATGAGACTGCTGGCCCGGAGAAGCCGCAGAAGCGCTGGAAGCCGGGCTGCGGAAGACGTCGGCGCCGGCTCCAGCTGCCATACAGCCGCAGCAGATTGCCGATGGCGCGGCCCCGCTGCCAGTCCTGGAACGCTGCGATCGCCGCGGCAGAGCACGGTCAGGTACGGAGCGGTGAATGGGCCGTATCCGGCCGGCGTCGGCGTCGGCCCGGTGGCGGCGGCATCCAGGGTCTCGGGGGCCTTTGCCATCTTCCACCCAGTCCATCAGCGCGGGTGGTCACGTCCAGAACTGCCCAGCCCCTCGCCGCCGCGATCATCACGTGGCGCGATGCGGATCAGGAAGAGGCGCATCAGAATCGTCCAGCCGATCGGTGTTGCTGGGGCCGTCCTGTCCGTCCAGGGCCTCGGAGGTTGCAGGGTGTCGCGTGCATGCCTCGCCGGTGCAAGCTGGCATGAACATCGGCGTGATGTTCCGGGTCGGACAGGCCGCGCCACATCGGCAGCTTGCCGCCGGCCTTTGCGAAAGGCCGACACGGGTCGGTTGCTGGCATCGAGCAGGGCGCGTGCGGGCGCCAGCTTCTGCACGTTCTCGCGGGTGCAGCGGAAGCTGGCCAGCTTCGTGGGGGTCGAAACGGTTCCGATAGGCCCGGCGCGGGAATGATGTCGCTGGACGATTTGAGGCTGACGGTGCGGGGCCGAGGGCGGCAGGACGACCTGGTCGATGGCCGTGCCGGCGCTGGCGGCGGCCCCGCCGTCGCTGCTGGGGGCTGCGGCCGGCCCCGGCGGCCGGGCTGCGCAGGGGAACCATGGCGTGTGCGGGGGCGTGCGGCTCAGGGCCGGGCCTTCCTGCCGGGTGGCTGGCATCGCGCGGCAGGGTCGCGTGCAGGATGCAGCGGTGTCTCGGGGCCGGGGCCGGATGCAGCGGGGCACTGATGTCATCGGCCGAGCGCTGGTGGGTCTGGCGCTGCAGCACGGCGCGCGCGCACGATCACGCGCAGCCAGGCTGCAGTTCCGAGGCGCAGCAGGGCCAGCCGGGAACCAGCCGGTGTTCGCCGTCGTGGGCGCCCCCGGTAGATCTCGGCCACGGCGTCGGCGGTGCGGGCCGAAATGCAGTTGCGCTCATCCGGGCGGTGAAGGCGCATGGCATGTCCGCCGGAGGCGGCCGGATTGGCTGGCTGGTCGGGGTGTTCGGGCTGGTCGGGGGCGGCCGGGTTGGTCGGGGTGTTTGAGCCGGTCACGGCAGTCGGGCCAGTCGTCTCGTCCCGGTCGTGCCGGTGGCGCCCGGTGCCTGGGAAGCGCCGGAGGCAGCCAGAGCGGCATCCGGAGGTTCCGCAGATCCACTGGTGCGGGTCGACCGTGCAGGTGGGATCGCTGATCAGGCCGTCCCGGGTGCCATCGGCGGCATCGCACTGCTGCACGCCTCGCCGATGCAGGATGGGCAGATCGTCCTCGGTGATGGTGGGGCGGTCGCTGTCGGGGACGCACGACGCGGGCATTCCAGCGTGGTACATGCTGTTCTGCACGGTAAAGATCAGCGAGGGGCGCCGGCGGCTGTGCCATCGAAGTCTTCCGGGTGGCGCTGGGCGGCCATCAGCGCCTCGCGGCCACCATCGGAGCACCCCGAAAGTAGGAAAAGCTTCGGTGCCTGTCTGTAATGCGCCGGATCAGCTCTTGGCGATCAGGCTGGCGATCGTCACGGCGCGGTAGCCGAAAGTCCACGCGCAGTTGTGACGTCGCGGCGGCCCAGATGCGCCCGCGCCACTGACATGGCCTCTGTCGGTGGAGGCCATGCGCCAGCGAGCCATCTCGGAAACGAACAGTCACGCTGCGGCGAGCCGATGGCCAGCCGTCCGCACAGGCCACGCAGCCGGTTTGCAGGTAGGTCGGGTCCAGCCCGCTGGGGCAGGCGCACGATGAAGCGGATCGCGGCGAGATGACGCCCGCGATCAGGGCACATAGGCTTGCCGCGCACGGTTTCGGGTGCTGACGGCCGTGACCTGCGCCGGTGCGGCCAGCGAGATGTCGCCGAAGCTGTTGAGGCTCACGGCAGGCGTGGCGCCACGGGGCCGCGCTGCTGTGCCGCCTGGGCAGTGTGCCGAGCCAGCCCCGCAGCAGGCCCATCAGCAGCAGGGCAGCCTGACGTCGTGGATCGTGCGCGGCAGGGCTGCTGCCAGCCAGCACCGCAGCCGCCGGAGGGAGCACAGCGGTTTTGGGGCGGGCTGCTGGAGGGAGGGAATGCGCAGCGGTTCGCCGCAAGGTTGCTGAGGGAGGGCGCGCGCAGTGGCTCGGGGCGAGGTTGCTGGAGGGAGAGGGCGCGCGGCAGGGCGGGCTGGGGTTGCCGGACGGGGGATGGGGGATCGTGAGGGACGGGAAGCGGGCTTGGAATATCATCGAACCGACCCGGCCGCACAGGGACCCGTGGTGGTACGAGCGCTGGCCTGCCCGCGCACGGTCCGGCGGCTGGGCAAAAGGCGTGAGTTTGTGGCGTCGGCACCAGTTCGCTGGCGTTCTGCGCCCATGCGGGGTGATGTCCCATGCCCGCGATCCAGTGCGCTGCCATATTGGCGCCAATGATCCCGCCATTGCCGGGACATGGTGCCTTCTGGCTCATCCCGATCCTGACTCAAAGGCGCTCGCTGATTTTTGCAGCGGTCCTTCACGGAGATTCCCACGCATGAGGAGCAATCATGAAGTTTTCGACCACGGCCATTCACGCCGGTTATCACAGCGACCCGACCACGTCGCTGCGGCGGTGCCGGTACCAGACCACGTCCCCATACCTTCGACGACAGCCAGCATGCCGACCTGTCAACCTGGCCGGCGTGGCAACATCTACACGCGCATGATGAACCCCACCCATGCGGTGCTCGAAGCCCGGGTGGCGGCGCTGGAAGGCAGGGTGGCGCGCTGGCACTCGACTCGCATGTCGGCCATTGCCTATGCGCCGCAGGTGCTGTGCTCGCGGCAGCGCAACATCGTCCTCGACCAGCCAGCTCTATGGGGGTACCTACAACCCTGTTTGCGCATTCGCCGCCCAATCAGGGCGTGACGTGCCGCTTCGTATCTCGTGATGACCCTGGCCGGGCTGAGGCAGCCATCGACGACGACACCCGCGCGCTCTTTTGCGAGTCGATCGGCAATCCGGCCGGCAACGTGGTCGATCTGGCGCGCCTGGGCGGCGGTGGCCGAGCGGCATGGCGTGCCGCTGATCGTCGACAACACGGTGGCCACGCTGTACCGTGCCGGCCGTTCGAACACGGGGCGTACATCGTCGTGCATTCACTGACCAAATACATTGGTGGACACGGCACCACGCTGGGGGTGCATCGTCGACAGCGGAAAATTCGACTGAAGACACGTACAGCGTTTCCCGCTGTTCAGCAACGGACCCGTCCTACCACGGGGTGGTGTATACCGAGGCATTCGGCGAGGCGGCCTACATTGCCCGCTGCCGGGTGCCGCCGCTGCGCAATACCGGCGCGGCGCTGTCGCCCCTTCAACGCCTCCCCGCTGCTGCAGGCTGGAGACGCTGGCGCTGCGCATGAGCGCCAGTACAATGCGCTGGCGGTGCCCAGTGCGGCTGCAGAAGCATCCGGAAGGTGGTGGTGTGAATTACGCGGGGCTGACCGACAGCCCCTACCATGCACACGGCGCGGCGCATCTGCGGCGGCCGGGCGTCGGGCATTCTGAGTTTCGAGCCGAAGCGGGCGGCATCGAGGCCGGCATACGCTACATCGATGCCCTGCAGCTCATCTACCGGCTGGTGAACATCGGTGATGCAAAGACGCTGGCCTGCCATCCGGCATCCACCACGCACCGCCAGCTCAACGACGAGGAACTTGGCCCGGCCCGGCGTGCCGGCGGGGCTGGTGCGGCTGTCCATCGGCATCGAGGACGTGGACGACATCCTGGCCGATATCGAGCGAGGTGCTGGCGCAGGCGTGAGTAGGTGTCATGGGCTGATAACGATGGAACGCTGGATTTTCTACGCGGTACTGTCCATGCTTTTTGCAGGCTTCGCGTCGGTCATTGCCAAGATGGGCATGGAGAACGTGTCGCCGAGCTGGGCCTGAGCGTGCGCACGGTCTTCGTCTGCGGCTTTGTGTTCATCTTCGCCCTGATGTTCGTGCAGCCGTCCGGAACTGCAGAAGCTCGATGGCCGTGCGGTGCTGTGGCTGGCCATTTCGGGGCGACCACGGCAGCTGTCGTGGATTTTCTATTACAAGGCCATCAGGAAGGGCAGGTGGCCACCGTGGCGCTGATCGACAAGGGCAGCGTGGTGAGCCGCCATGGTGCTGGCTCGGATTCTGCTGCGCGAGGACCGTCACGCCGCATGGCCGCGGGCGCCAGCCTGATCGTGGCCGGGCTGCTGGTCATTGCGCGGCGGTAGCCGACGGTGCCGCCGGACTACGCGGCTGCCCGATACCCGTGCCGTCTGGTACTGCGTTGCGGTGCTGCATGCGGGTATCGGCACGGTGTTCGGTGACTGTGTTGCATGTTTGGGCGCTGACCAGCCGTCAGCGGCCGGTATCCGGTGAGACCTCGAAGCGGGCCTGCAGCGGGTAGCCCCAGCTGAACAGGTGGGGTTCGCCCGGGCGTGCCGTGGGCGAGGGACTGACAGCAGGCCCAGGAACGGATCGTAACGCCGGCCGGGCTGCTGTTCAGGCCGGTGGTCCCGTCGGCCCACCGCATCGGGGAAGCGCAGCAGCGGGTCGCATGTCGCGCCACGCCTGGGCCGTGTCCGGCAGGGCCTTTGCAGGGCCATTCGGTCTGCAGGGGCACGGCCGGCGAGATCCCGCCGAACGGGCCGCTGGCCAGGGGCCCAGGTGATTTCGCCTGTTCGTTGGTCAGTGCGTACGGGAAGCCCCGGCTGTCGAGGTGGAACCATTGCACGCGCCAGGCGTCGCCGGCGCTTTTCCCGTCGCGCCCTGCGTCGTGGCTGCCAGCGTGCCGGGCTCCCTGGCTACAGTGGTGTGCCGTTGCCCCGGTTGACCACGACCGGGCGTGGTCGGGCTGCCGGCATGTCCGGATGCAGGGCTGCATGCCCCGGGCGGTCGGGCACGTACTGGCTGGCGCCGGCGCTCGATCAGCAGTACGGGCAGCTGGTCCTGATACCACCAGTGGCGCGAGGCGTGGCTGTGACAGGCGTCCTCGGTCTGCAGGCGGCCGTCGGCGTAAGTCGGCAGAACGCCAGTCGCCACCCTCCTGGCGGGCAATCCGCTCACCTTGGTGATGTGGAAGTAGCGTACCTGCCGAGCCGTCCTGATGGCGCATCTGGCTGATGACGCCTCCCGGATGCCAGTCGAGTGACCAGCCGTTCCAGTCCAGCATCCGGCCGGATGCGTCGTGCGGACACCGGCGATCCGGTGGGTGCCCGGCACGTAGGACGTTTTCGCGTGTATTCCAGCGCCACACGCCGGTGCCGTTGTGGGTGGGCAGGGCAGCGGGGGCGCTGGCATCGCCCCGACGGGCGGCTGCTCGGCGCGCTGCACGCATGGCCTCGGGGCTGCGGGGCGGCCAGACGGTCTTCCCAGGCCGTGCGGGTCCGGCTGCCGTTTGCATCCCAGTCATACCACCACGAGAACGTTTTTTCGGATGAGTCGATGCCGGGAAGCACGCCGCCGTCGGGGGCAATGCGATAGCCGCTAGCGCCTCTTGCAATGTGCAGGCGGTTGCGCTCATCCATCTGGTACATCGAATAGGTGCCCAGCAGCGCCCGTGCATGCCATGCTGGCCGAACCGGCGATACATGGCAAAAGCGCAGGTAATCGCTGGCGCCGGCTGGGATTGCTGCCATCGCGCAGCAGGGTCAGGCCATATAGCGGCGGTCGAACGTGGCGTCGCGGCCGGTGCCATTGCCGAAATGCCAGGCCTGTACGTCCTGGAAGGTCACGGGTGCCGGTCACACGGCGGTAGAGCACTGGGTGCGTCGGTGCCGGGGTCCGTGTCGGCTCACCGTGGCGACCGCCGGTGTGCGTGGCCGGCGGGGGCGCCGGGCAGCCAGGTCCCGATCGTGTGTTGACCTCAAGTTGCCGCGCCGACACGAACGTCATCCGGCGTGCCGCTGTAATCGAGACGTGCTCCGCCGGGCAGGGGTCAGACCACCGGCCGGCGGAGGTGCCGGTGTGGTGGTAGCGTGTCCGGAAGTGGATGTCGCGGGGCACCGCCGATGCGGATGTCCACGTCGCGCTGCTCCAGCCGGTACTGCTCGTCGGGTATAAGGCTCCATTACAGTGCGGCGCGTCCACCCCACCTACCAGCCACGGGCCGAAGTACTGGTAACGTGCATCGGCCGGGCCGCCCTGCGCGGCCAGGCTCTGGCGGACCAGGCGGTCGTGGCATCAGTGCGCTGTAACGGCATGGCGCCGCCCGGCCTACGTACCTCCATCACGCGGTCCGATTCGTCATACGGTACACGGTGGTTCCGGTATCGGACCGTCGGCGCGCACGATGCGGTTGAAATCGTCGATCTCAGGCGGATGCCGCTGTCGTCGCGCTGTGGTACCACCACGCCTGCCATCGGGTAGCCGCCCGGCGCGACGGTATCCTGATACCAGGCGAGGTGCGCTGTACAGCCAGCTGATGCGGTTGACCGGCACCTGTGTCCCAGCCCGTCGTAGACGCGCAGGTCGAACGGGCGGTCTCGCGGGCCACCTGCACGATGTCGCCGGACTGCGGCGACATTTTTCACCTCCCGCAGCAGGTCGCTCGGTGCCGGGCCGGGGCCCATCGATGTGCGTCAGCACGCCCTCGTCGCTGTACTGCAGGACACTGGTGCGCTGCACCCGCCGGCCATGGCTGCAGCCGGTTTCCGTGATCCGTACCGACGGGTCCTGCGCCGGCCTGCGGTGCCTGAAGCGCACCTCGTAGCGTTTGCCGGGTTCCGCGCGGCCGGCTGATGGTGGTGGATGACGGGTGCTGCGTTGGGATAGTCGTAATGGCGCACCAGTACTCGGTTTTCGGGCCTGCGTTCTGCGGCTCCTTCAGGGCGTGGTGATCGGGTCGGCCAGATGGGCCAGTTTTTCCCAGTGTGGCCGCCAGGGCATCGAGCATGCGCCCGCTGGCATCACGCACGAAAGCGGTAGGCACGCGTCATGGTCGAGTTCGACGCACATGCGCGAGACCAGCCGCCGGCGGTACTGGCCAGTCGATGCGCGAGGCGTGACGCGGATCACGCCCGGCGTGTCGGGCATGCTGCCCGCGAGGGGTGGACTCGCGCTCGGGCCCTGCCGGCGGCACCAGGAAACCGGGGCCGACAGCAGGCACAGGGCGATGAGCACGCCAGCATGGGCGTGCGACGGTGCCGGAGCGCGGAGCTGGGCATGGCTTTTGCGGGCTGGCGGCATGATCGTCGCCGCGGACGGGGCGTGTGTGGGCGGAGCGCATGGGGGAGCATTTCTGCAGGGGGATGGCTGATGGGGCCCGTCAGCACAGGCGGGAGTCGACTTCATGGTCGGACGAGTCGTTTTCCGGGCATGCAGATGCCCCGACACCGCGTGTCAGGGCCCGGGTGGCTGCGAGGCAGCGCGCGCGCGGAAGATGCAGGATGGTGGTGTGCGCCTGCAGGCGGGGGCCGACAGGTGTCCAGCCGCTTCTGTTGCCGGGGGCGTGCTGGCCACCGAGACCAGTGCGGCACTGCCCAGTCGCCGAAGCTCGCGATGCAGCACAGCCCGAGGCGATCGCCCGAGGGTGCGCCGGAACAATCGGGGCTTTGCCGACGCGATGTCCGTATTGCTTCCGGCCATGCGAGGCGGTTGGCGGCAGCTGTATGGTTGCGTCAGCACATGTGGTTGCGCGCCAGCCCTGTGGTGCAATCCGTGCCAGCAGCTGCACCAGGCAATGGCCCGATGCCCCAATGGGGTGGCCTCGGCCCAGCCCGCCGCCCCAGGCATTGAGACGGACGGGTCCTCCCCGCTGCTGCAGGGCGTGGGCGAAGGCCAGTCCCTGTACGGCGAAGGCATCGTGTGCTGACGGCATCCAGCTGCCGGGCGGTGGCGTGTTTCCCGCCAGGCAGTGCCGCGGCAGCCTCCCCAGGCACCGGTGAGGGGCGTTTCGGGGTCAGTGCCGAGGCGAGGCCGGCCTGCCACCACGCGGATGGATGCGAGACCATGCTGGCGGCAGGCCCGTTCGAGGCCAGCAGAACCAGGGCGGCTCCATCGGCCTGGGGTGATACGCAGCTCACACGGGAGAGTGCACAGTCGGGGCCTTCCAGCGCTGCCGCGCATCCGGACCGGGCGGCGCAGCCATCAGGATGGGCATGCGCTGCAGTTGCCGGTCGGACAGCGGGCGGTAGGTGTCGGCGCTGATGGTGGGGGCCACGGCTGCGCGGCGATCATCGTGCTGCCGCCGCCGTCAGTCGGTGCTGTCGCCGATGGGCGCTGTCGTTGCGACCGTTACTGTTGCCGTTGCCGCTCCTGGCATCGGCATCGGCACGCGGTGCAGCGCCGCCGCCATGGTTGCAGCTCGTGGTTGGGCCTGCAGCGCCAGAATGCCGTCACCAGGGTGCATCAGGGCATGTGCATGACTCGCGCGGGCATAGGCATCCTGCTGTGTCCGTGTCCAGCCGTGACGGGCGGCGTGGCGGCCGCAGCCAGCAGGGGATCGGGATCGCGTCTGGGCCGCGGCGGAAGGGGGACGTTCGTGAGGGCTGGGCGGCCTCGCCGGTCCGGGGTGGGGCGGTGCTGCCGATCGGTGCCCGGCCCACGCCCCGCCGCCGCCGATGCGATCACTGACACGGGCCTGCCCGGCCAGAATCTGGGTGGCGGCCATCAGAATGGCATCCAGTCCGGAGCAGCACTGGTCTCGACCGTCATGCCGCGCAGCGCAGGGGCAGGCTGACTGCCAGTGCCGCCATGCGGGCCGGGCTGCCGCCGAGCGCAGGGCATTGCCCAGCAGCAGCGCATCCACGGCTGCTGCGGCAGGCCGGTCTGCTGCAGCAGATGCGTGATCAGCGGTGCCGCCAGCGTATGCGGCAGGTGGTGGCGCAGGGGCGCGTGGCGCGAGCACGACTGGGGTACGGGACCCAGGCGAGCAGGGGACGGGGCATGGTCATCGGGTGAGGCTGCCGCGGACGTGCTCCGGTTTGTCGTGAGCGGATACTGACGGATGCCGTTCCTGTGTCTGCTGGAGCAGCCACGCCTGCAGCTGTGCGTGGTCGGTCTTGCTACTGGCGGTTATCGGCCATGGCCCGGCCAGATCCACCAGGCGGCGCGGCACTTTCCAGGGCTCGAGCGTCTCGCGCGCACCAGGCACAGCGCCGGTGGCTGCAGGACGGGCGAAGATGCACGCAGGACGGGCGATGCATGGGGCTGAACGAAGCGTCGCCGCACCCCTGCACGATGGCGTACCACCTGTCCGCTGCTGGGTGCCGGCAGGGCCAGCACGGCAGACTGCCGGATCGGGATGGCATGCAGCCGGGCCTCGACTTCCTCCGAAACAGGTTGCGGGCCTGGGTGACGATCATGCGGTTTCTCGCGCTCGGCCAGGTGCAGCATCCTCCGGCATCAGCCAGCCGACGTCACGCACGCTCAGCCAGTCGCCCACTCGAAGCGGGCAGCGGTGCCGTCCCGGTCGTTGACGTAGCCGCCGAACAGCGTAGGGGCTGCGCGCAGACTGCAGACCGGTGTAGTGGGCAGCGCCGGCGTGGGCGAGGTCGGGGCAGGCTGGGTTGTCGGGCGAGTTGGGGCAGGGCCAATATGGATCTGGACGTTGCTGAAGGGCCGTCCCACGGCATCGGCCGGTGTGTCGGCTGAACTTTCCATCCAGCTGATGTGGAGCTGGTTTCGGAGGCGCCGTAGAAGGTGATGATGCGCGCCTGCGGAAACAGCTGCTGCAGGGCTGGCGTGTGTTCGTGCGCTCAGCGTGCGCCGCTGACCAGCAGCAGCTTCCAGCTGGGGGAATGGGCGGGTGCCGTGGCGGTGGTCGAAAAGCGGCGCCAGCAGCAGCATCAGCCGCCGGGCACGCCGACCATGCACCGGGCAGCCGCCATCGGCCAGGCTGGCGAAGCGTGCGGGTGGCTCGAGGAAGCGGCGCTGCACTCGAGGTACCGCCGCCCGTCCACACAGCTCCCAGCGGCAGGCACCGAACAGGAAGAGCGAGTGCGATGACGCGCCCCGCGCCAGCAGACCCGGCCCTGCGCGGCGGGACCGAAGTCCCGCAGCGTGACGCGAAAGGCTTTCACCCAGAGCGGTGATCACGCCGAGCCCTTGCAGGCCTGCAGCGCCGAGGTGAACCCGATGGTAGAAACGGCGTGCCGATGGTAGGCCGAACGCCGGGGAGAGGGACGCCTCATCGTCCGGGAAACGGTGTTTCCAGCCACCTGCTTTATCTTGTCCGTGGCAGAGGGGAAATGTGTCTTTGATGTGCAGCGCGCGGCTGCCGCGTGCAAAGCTGCGCAGGGCCGGTGTGGCCAGTCCGGATCGGCCACGGCGGCGCAGCGTCTGCTGTGGATGACCGCAGCCGCCGTCAGCAGGGTGAGGGGTCGGCTGCTCTGGGTCAGTGCGCAGGACGGTAATCGGCAGCGGTGGCGTGGTGATGCGCTCGGCCAGCCGGGCGGCCGCTCAGGCGGACACCAGGCGCGCACACGGCCGCATGGAGGCCGGCAAAACCAGTCGCTGCCCGCGCGGGGCCGTGCGCGTCCTGGATGATGCGGCTGGCTGCTGGGCGCTCCCGCGCCCAGCGGGCCAGCGTGGACCAGCCCGGCGGCCATGGGAGGTGGTCCGTGGCCCGGCTGCCGGTCAGGGTCGGTGCCGTGCGATCGTCATGGATGTCGCGCGCGGTGCCGGACAGGAGCGGATCGGCGCTGATCGGAGCGGGCGGGTTACCGGCGGGGAGCCGCTCGAGGCCGGCGCGAGAGCCGGTTCAGGACCGATGCAGGGACTGCGTGCTCAGCGTTCTGGGAGATCTGCGCGGGAAGTCCCAGTCGGCAGGGGCGCGGCGATGGGTGTACGATGGCGCGCACAGCTGGCACTTGATCGTCACCGAGCACGAAGGCCATGTCGGCCAGAAAGGCTTTGTCCAGCGCATCTGCGCCAGCACCGTCAGTCCGCCGATGCCCATGGCGTGCAGGAACAGGATGCCACCGGTCATCGAGGCGATGAAGGCGTTGATGGCCAGCTGCATGGGTGCGCCGGCGCGGGGCAGCATCTGCATCACCAGACCGGTCACGAAGGCGGCTGGTAAAGCCGTACAGGTAGCCGGCCGCGGGTGGACGAACGGTGCAGTCCGCCCGGCCTCCCCGACAGCAGGGGAGCCCGCCGCCACGGCCACGATGAACAGCAGTGCGCCTGCAGGCCGCGGCGTGGTCCCAGCAGGCAGCCAGCCAGCATGATGCCCAGCGTCTGTGCCGTGATGGGGAACGCCAAAGGGCAGGTCGATCTGGGGATGAGCCCGAGTACGGCCATCAGGGCCGCAAAAGAGGGCCACCTGGGAAGGTGCTGCGCGCTGCGTCGCGACAGGGTCTGGTCTCATGATGGTGTCTCCAGGGATCGGGCTTCGCCGGACCGGCATGGCATGCAGGACGAAGGCATGCCGGACAACTCGACAATTCTACTGGGTGGCAGGGACGACCGTATTGGGAAAACCGCCAGCCTGCACGTCCAAAGGCGCGTGCGGAGGCGAATGTCCACGACGTGGCGGTCATGCTTGCCCCCAAGGGCGCGCACGGGAAATTCTGCAGCGCTTCGCATCTCAGGCCATGGGCGAGGCCGAGCGACGGGGCCGTTGGGAAGGGCCGAAAAAACAGACGAAAAAAATCCCGCCGCAGAATGCTCTGGAGCGGGACTTTCGGCCAGACTGGCAACCGGACGAACCGGAAAACCAGCCCGATGAATTGGTGCAGAAGAGACTCGAACCTCCACACCATTGCTGGCGCCAGGACCTGAACCTGGTGCGTCTACCAATTCCGCCATCTGGGCGACGGGAAAGACGTGATTATAGGGAAAGTTTTCTGGCGCGCAAGTGGTTCTGCATAAAAATTTTCGGGACCGTGGCGAAAGGAGCCGGATTCGGTTCTTCCTGCCGTACCAGCTCTCCCTACCGCCCCAGCCGTGCAAAGAGGGCGTCGGCCACGCGGCGGGTGGTCTGCAGCATCTGGACGGTGAGCGGGGCGATCAGTCGCCAGCCGCCGGATCGGCCGGTGCGCAGGCGCCAGGCCTCGTCGAGTTTTTTCCACTGCACGAAGAAGTGTTCGACGAAGCGCAGCATCAGCCCCAGCTGTAGCGCCACGCGTTCGGGCGACAGGCCCAGTACCCGCAGGGGCTGCAGCAGAGCGTTCCAGCACCTCCAGCAGCGCGGCGGGCCGGGTAGTGACGGTCAGCGCCACCCCCAGGCAGCTCGTGCAGGCTAGTCGCAGGGTGGCGGACACGGCAATGTCCGGCCGGGCCCATCCACAGCTGGAAGAGGGCCACCAGCCCCGAGGCCACCAGTACCGACACCATCAGCCGCCGGGCCGGCCGGGTGGCGGCGCCCAGGCTGAGCCACAGCAGCAGTGCCAGTGCACCGGCCACGGCGAAGGCCGTGGGCGACTGCAGCCAGAAAAGCACCAGTCCCAGCACCACCAGCAGGCCAGCTTCAGGCCGGCTGGCACCCGGTGCAGCCAGCAGGGAATGTCGCTGTAGAGACTACCCATGGTGCGCCGCGCCGGCAGGAGGGGCGCCTGTCGTGACATCGGCACCGTCCGTGGCACGCAGCCCGGCGACCAGCGTCCGGACATGCGCCTCTAGGCGGCTACAGACGCTGGCGCCGTCGCCGTCGGCCCGGATGCGACCCTGGTCCAGCCACAGCACACGGGGGTAGGGAAGGCGCACGTGCTCCAGCAGGTGGGTGGAGACGATCAGCTGGCGGTCGGTATGGGCCAGATCGTGGAAGAGCCGGGCTGGCGGCAGGTCCAGACTGGCGTAGGGGTTCGTCGACAGCAGGGTGCGGTGCCGGCCAGCAGCGACAGCCAGCAGACGTGCTGGCGCTGCCCCTGCTCAGCGTGCTGATGGCCGGTCGGCCCAGCCTTCCAGCCCCGTTCGGCCAGAAAGCTGCGTGCCTGTTGCAGGGCCTCGCGCTTTTTCAGGCCCCTGCGGCTGCAGCGCCCAGTGCCAGTTCCTCGGCCACGGTGGGAAAGATGATCTGGTCGTCGGGGTTCTGGAACATCATGCCGACGGGCGGAGGTCGATGCCGGTGCCGTCCAGTTGCCGGGGTGGTGGCCGGTGGCGATAACCGCTGGCCGCAGGAGGCGGGGGTGGGCGCGGTGGATGCCGTGGGCTGAACGTACCGGAGGTGCGTCGGGCGCGAGGGCGGCGGCAGGTGCCGCCGGGCCAGCCGCGTCCGGAGAGGCGGGATGGTGCCCCGGGCCGATCCGGCATGATGTGAAAGCGCCCGCGTTCCGGCGTTTCCAGCCCGCACAGCAGCCGCAGGCTGGTCTTGCCGGCGCCGTTGTGCCGATCAGCCTGATGCGTGGTTCCCCGGAGCATCGAGGTTCAGCCCGGCGAATACCGGCGTGCGGCCACGGGTCAGATGGATGTCTTCGGAGGTGCAGCGCGGGCATGGTGCGGCCGGGGCGGAAAAGGGTGGAGCGGGCATTGTAGGTGTTCGGTTCAGTAACGGAACGCGTGCGCTCGGCACCTCGAACGGCTCCGGCGCCGTGACCAGACCAGCTCGCTGCCCAGGTCCAGCGTGGTGGCGTACAGTGCCGGCCGCCGCTCACCGCTTCAGTTCACTGGTGCGGGCGGCAGGATAGACCATGCGCACCTGGGGCAGCGTGCTAGCGGAATGCCGGGTGATCGGTGGCAGCCGTCAGCAGCGGGCACGGGGTGGGCGCCGCAGGATGGTTTTCGTGGATCGGCAGGAAAGGTTTGCCGGGGCGTGGTGCTGGCTGGTGTTTCCGGTGGGGGTATGGACGGCTACCCCGGTGCCCCTGGCTGAGTGGTGTCCGGTGGCCTCCCGGCCCCGTGTCCGTGAGTGGCTCGTGTGCTGGCCTCGACATGGACCGGATGGAGGCGCTGCAGAAACCGTCCGAGCACATCCACGTCCGGCAGCCGGGTGTCCAGCGTGTTCAGCGAACCCATGCCTGAGATGCCTCGCCCCAGGCCTTCAGCGCGGATTCCTTTGCGGGTCCACATCAGCAGAAAGGCCCAGCTCGCGCAGCGCTTTCGGGGCATGGCCATCAGCAGCTGGTCCTCGTCCGTGGTGACCTGTGCAGGAGTCGAGCATTTTTCACCTGCGGCCCAGCACCTCGAGGTCGATGCCCAGCCCATCGGCCCCACGGCAACGCAGGCCACGTGCTCGCTGTGTGTAGGTTGAACTGCAGGTTGCTCTTGCACTGGGTCCAGACTGGGCTTGCCCTGGGCGCTGCGCACAGCGTACCTCACCCGGCTGGATGCCCAGCCCGCGGGCCAGCAGCATGCGCAGGCCCGGCGCGGGTGGCACGACAGCGGCGCTGCAGGTAACGAACTTAAGCGGTCGGCGCGGCGAGCCCGACGCGGCAATCCACCACTGGTCCGAACGCAAAGGGCGGGCGCATCGAGGTCGATGCGCGTGCAAATGGACGGTGGCAGCGGCGCAGGCGTGGTCATGGCGTTGCTCTCTCCTGTGGAGGAAAGTGTGGCGATGCCACGGGCGTTTGCGCCCCGATTGTTTGGGAAGGCCAAGGCTGCGGGGGTGGAGCGTTTGGGGAAGGTGGCTGGCTGTGGGTGGGTGAGTGTTTGGGGAGGGTGCTGGCTGCGGGTGGGTGGAGCGTTTGGGAAGGGATTACGGGTGGGGTGGAGCTGCCCGGCGGCATGGATGATGCCACCGGCACGACTGTCCCGCAGCCACTGGTGGGCGGCATCGCGGCAGCCGCTCGGGCCAGAGTACGTACGTCGTTCCCGACGTCCAGTGGTAGTGCGGGCTGGGCGCGCAGGGCAGCATGGTTCGCACGAGCCGCGATGCACGATGGTTACCAGATCGGTGCTGGCCAGCACCGACAGCAGCGTGCCGGAAATGGGACCGACAGCACGACATGGCGGGCGAGCCCCCGCCGCTGCAGTACGCGTCTGCTCGGCGCCCACAAAACCACCGCCGTCCGGCAGGACACGGGTCAGGATGGCATGTTCCGCTGGCAGAACCGCCAGCGTGGACGACGTTTCAGGTGGGATGATCGCGGCCCGGCCAGCACATATAGTGTTGGTGAATATGCGCCCGGCTGGTGCAGACGGGTGGCGAATCGTCCGGGATGAAAGACGAGATCGATGTCTCTGTTCGGCCTGCTGCGCCAGGGCGGGGGATCCAGATTGACAAGCGCGCCAGCCGGATGCCGGGGCCTGTTTCAGGGGTCGACACGGGCTGATGATGGCGTGATGGCGGCATAGTCGGAGGCGGCAATGCGCCAGACCCGAATGCGGCGCGGGCGGGGTCGAAGGCGAGGAAAGATGGCCTGCGCCAGACCGGCTTGTTGCAGGGCGCGCGCAGGGCATCGGCGCGGGCCGTTGGCGCATGCTGCGCGCGGCCGGGCAGCAGCAGGGATCGGAAAAGATCTGGCGCAGACGCCAGCTGCACGCTGACCGTGGCTGTGCCAGATGCAGCCGTTCTGCGGCGCGGGTCACGCTGTGTTCGGCCAGCGGTGGGCATCGAGCGTGATCTGGCAAATTCGTGTCGATGCGGCGCAGGGGACTGTCCGCGCAATACCATCATTTCGGAAATCCATTTCCACCATAGCGCAGAGCGTCCTACCGGCGTCCTGCAATCCGGCAGGGCAGGCCGATGTCGACGCCAGCGGCAGCAAGGGAGCCTCTCCCAGGGTCTGGATCCAACTTGTCGGGCGCTGGAATGGCTGGAGAAACAAATAGCATGATGAATGACACACGACGGACACAGTCTGGAAAAGAAAATCTGCGGACGGTTCTGCTGGTGATGCCCACCCGGAGCCGGGACTCGTTTACCGCCATACCTGGTCACGGTGGCGCAGAGACACTGCCGGACAGGGGGGCACACCGCACTTGTAGTCCGGATCTGTACGCTGATGCAATGGCAGCCGTTTCGATGCAGAGACGATTTGCAGCGCTCGATGGCGCGCCGTCGTTCATCGATGAATCACGCCATGCCTATGCCCATGCCGCCAGACGGCCGATGTGGAGGCCGAGCAGGCAAAACTGCAGGCCGCCGACGCGGTGATCTCCTCGTTCTTCCGCCTGGTGGTTCGGCATGCCGGCCATCGCGAAGGGCTGATCGAGCGGGTCTGGCCACGGTCTCAGCCTGCGGGTACCGGATGGCACGCCCATCGCTATGGCGCAGGCGGCTTGCTGGCAAGCGCGCCCGCCGGCCGTGTCGGTGGTGGTCCGAAAGGACGTTCACCGCGCATCAACGGGCTGCTGGCAGCTGCTGTTTCCGGTCACGCACGGTGCATGCACTTTCTATCCGGGGCATGGACGCTGCCCACCTTGCATGGCGGAACCGGAAGAATGGATGCATCGGTTGCCGAAAGGGCGACGACGGCGTGGCGGCAGCGGCTGGAGAACCTGTTCACCGATGCGCCCATGCCGTACCGTCGCAGAACGGGGGGTGATTATCCGGACCGTCACAGTTATTGATGAGGTGGCGCTGGGCAGATAGGCATCATGGCGGTCGCAACGTGAGCTGCTGCCATAAAGCGCCAAATCCGTTGTTCGTCCTGCGAACCCCCTTGAGGAAGGACGGGGCGCCGGGCACCGCAGAACATGCGCCCGTGATACGCACACATGTTCGCCGCAGCGCCTTTGATCCGCAGGATTTCGCACGCAAATCCCGCACCTCACGGTGGAAAGCCGGCATCGTCCAGCGTGCCGATCAGCGGAAGGTATCGGGCTGCCGCCGTCGTCGGCCTCGCCTGCCGGGCCCTGATAGTGCCTCGAAGAAGTTAGCGCCTTGCCACCGCGAGATCTTCCCGCGGTGCAGGACATGGATGCGCGTCCCTGCTCCTTGCGGGCAAAGCGCCCGACAGGGCGCAGGACGAGGCCCTGGAACCGGAAGAAAATTGATTTCCTGCGGCCAGCGACATCCCGGGCAGCACCGGTGCCAGAAGCCGTTGAAATGCTTGATGCCCTGCGTGCCCGGTACGACGTGCCACAGATCAGCGCCGGGCCGTCAGTGCAGCGTGGCGGCAAAGCCACCCCGAGCCGGCGACGTCCCTTCGCGGAGTCTCGGTTCAGGGCCGCCTCAGCGGCTGCACCCAGCTGCTGCGTTGGGCGGCGGCTGGCGGCCGGCCGCGTCGCGATGACGGTGGCGTGCGACATCTCCTGGTTCATTGGATGCAAAAGGGTTGGCACGGCGCGTCAAGGGCTTGTTCGCCTGACGCGCCCGGGCTAACCGCCCGCCGGTCCAGCGGTGCCGTCCTGCGCCGTCTCTGGCTTTCTTCTTGCGCAGGGCTCACCCAGCATGCGGCGACAGATCGAGGCCGCCGCCTTTCTTGCCCGCCGGCGGTCGTCCACGGCTGGTCGGAGTGCG